>Ga0105047_10000076_pt1 | contig 128094 bp, 106 predicted proteins | sample MAT04_FD_78384 | JGI IMG/M metagenome (GOLD analysis project Ga0105047, IMG submission 78384) | Freshwater microbial communities from Lake Fryxell liftoff mats and glacier meltwater in Antarctica - MAT-04 (megahit assembly) | ecosystem: Environmental > Aquatic > Freshwater > Ice > Liftoff...
GCTGCAAGTTTTAAGCTGCAAGTTTCAAGCTGCAGGTTGTAAGTTTCAAGCTACAAGTTGCAAGTTTCAAGCTACAAGCTGCGAGTTGCAAGTTTCAAGCTACAAGCTGCGAGCTGTAAGTTTCAAGCTACAAGTTGCAAGTTTCAAGCTACAAGCTGCGAGCTGCAAGTTTCAAGCTACAAGTTTCAAGCTGCAAGCTTCAAGTTTCAAGCTGCAAGCTTCAAGTTGCAAGTTTTAAGCTGCAAGTTTCAAGCTGCAAGTTGTAAGTTTCAAGCTACAAGCTGCAAGTTTAAAACTATTGGCTGTTGGCTAAAGGCTATCGGCTACTCCCCGGGCTGCCGGCTACTCCCCGGCTCCCGACTAAAGACCCCCGACTAAAGACTTATTTAAACTAGTGCCTCGTACAATATCTCTACGGGGTGTTTTGCTTTTATACCAGTTCCATCTTTTATTTGGTGGCGGCAACTGGTGCCTGGGGCAGCTATAATGGTTTGGAACAATTGTTTGCGCACAAAGGGAAATAGCACCAGTTCGCCAATTTGCATGCTTAGGTCATAATGTTCTTTTTCGTACCCAAACGAGCCTGCCATGCCACAGCAACCTGAGGGGATGGTTTCAACCGTATAATTTTGCGGAAAACTCAGCATGTTTACCGAAGAGTCGAGGGCATTCCACGCCTTTTGCTGGCAATGACCGTGAAGTTGTATGGTACGGGCTTCGTTGGTAAACTGGCTTTTACTTAAATGCCCTTTTAATATTTCTGAAGCAATAAACTCATCGATATACAAAGTGTTGGCCGATAGTTTTTTGGCTTCGCCTAACCTGTTTTCATCTACGAGGTCAGGGTATTCGTCTCTAAACGTTAAAATGGCCGAAGGTTCAACACCCACCAATGGTGCATGTTCGGTTACCACCTTACTAAGCAGGTCTACATTTTTGTGGGCTAACTTTTTAGCATCCCGCAACAACCCTTTTGATAGCGAGGCCCGGCCACTTTCTTTATGCTTTGGAAAATTTACCGCATAGCCAAGCCTCTCAAGCAACAACACTGCTTTAATACCAATTTCGGTATCGTTGTAGTTGGTAAATTCGTCGCAAAAAAAGTTCACCTTGCGTTTGGTGGTATCATTGTTATCCACCCTTTTTAGGCGCTGGTGTTGGGTAAACCATTTTTGCAATGTGGTAGTATGCATGGTAGGCAATGAGCGGTTTACCGCAAAGCCCGATACTTTTTTTACCAGTGTGCTTACTACTTTATTGGTCATTACAAAATTGTACATACCCGGCAAAAGCGAACCCAGCTTTGACAATGTGGCAAAATTGGCAATCATCCTTGACCTAAGCGGTACACCATTGGCGTCGTAATAATTTTGTAAAAATTCGGCTTTCAATTTGGCCACGTCTACATTGCTTGGGCATTCGCTTTTGCATGCTTTGCAACTTAGGCAAAGGTCCATTACCTCCTTTATTTCCTCGTGGTCAAAGCGGTTTACTTTGGTAGAATTGGTTAAAAACTCTCTTAGTATGTTGGCTCTTGCACGGGTGGTATCTTTTTCGTTTCGGGTAGCCATAAACGATGGGCACATGGTGCCGCCACTCATAGCTGTTTTGCGGCAATCTCCACTGCCGTTGCATTGTTCGGCATGTTGCAACACATCCTGGTTATGATACCTGAAAACGGTGTTAAAGGCCGGCGTTTTCTGTCCCGGCGTGTACCTTAACATCGTGTTCATGGGTGGGGTGTCAACAATTTTACCGGGGTTGAATATATTGTTAGGGTCCCAGCTATGCTTAATTTTTCTAAGCAGCTCATAATTTTTTTGCCCAATCATTTGCGGTATAAACTCGCCACGCAACCTGCCATCGCCATGCTCGCCACTAAGCGAACCGTTGTATTTTTTTACCAGCGTGGCTATTTCCTCTGCAATCGTCCTAAACTGCGCATTTCCTTCTTTGGTTTTTAGGTTTATGATTGGTCGCAGGTGTATCTCGCCCGAGCCTGCATGTGCATAATGCACCGATGATAGTCCATGCTTTTGAAGTATCACGTTAAAGTCTCTAATGTAAGCGGGCAGGTCCTGCACATCTACGGCAGTATCTTCAATTACGGGTACGGCTTTTTCGTCGCCGGGCAGGTTGCTTAACAATCCAAGGCCTGCTTTACGTAGTGTCCATATTTTTTTGGTATCGGTGCCAAACAATAGCGGAAAGTGATACCCCAACCCTTCTGCCCTCATATCGGCTTCTACCTGTTGGCAAATAGCGGTTACTTCTTCGCGGGTGTTGCGGGCATATTCAATAACCAATATTGCCCCGGGTTCGCCTTGTACAAAAAACCGGTTCTTTGCCTGTTCCGTATTGTCTTTGGTACATTCTAAAATATAATGGTCAATTAACTCGCTGGCACTTGGGTGGTATTTTACAGCTACAAGGTTGGCCCGCAGCGCTTCATCAATGGTATTAAAATGCACACAAAGCAACCCGGCCTCGCGGGGAGGAAGGGGGATTACATTAAGCTTTATTTCGGTCATTAGCGCCAATGTTCCTTCGGAGCCGGCAATCAGCTTACAAAAATTAAAGTCTTCGGTGCCTACGGTAAACGGGGCCGTTTCAAGCAACAGGTCTACGGCGTAACCGGTGTTACGGCGCTCCACGCTTTTTTTCGGAAATTCTTTACGAATTTCTACCTGTTGGTTATAATCACTTAGCAGGCTGCGTACGGTTTTGTAAAGAGATGATTCCAACGTTTTGCCTTCGCACCTTTCATGAAACGTATCAGGGTCAACGGTGCTAAACTTAGCCGTCGATCCGTCGCTTAACAAGGCTTTTACTTCCAGCAGGTGCTCGCGGGTGCTGCGGTATACAATGGAATTGCTGCCGCAGCTATTGTTGCCCACCATACCGCCTATCATGGCGCGGTTAGCGGTGCTGGTTTCGGGGCCAAACATTAACCCATGGGGTTTAAGAAACATATTCAACTCATCGCGAATTACACCGGGTTGTACCCTTACCCAACGATCGCTGGTGTTAAGCTCCAAAATTTTGGTGAAGTGTTTGGAAACATCTACCACAATGCCGTTACCCACTACCTGCCCTGCAAGGCTGGTACCTGCGGTACGTGGTATTAGCGAGGTGTGGTTGGTATTGGCAAAACCGATGAGTTTTTTTAAATCGGCTTCGTTTTTTGGTATAGCCACTGCCAGTGGCATTTCGCGGTAGGCCGATGCATCGGTTGCATACAGCGTTCGCATAGTGGTATCAAAATAAAGGTCGCCATCTAGTTGTTGTTTTAAAAGTCCCAGCTGCTCATTCATTATAAGTTGCAATTATAAATGGTAAAAATACAGGTTTTATAAAATGTAGTTACACACGCACCCCAACCTAACACTGTGTGTAGGTTATTGTTTCAATTGGTTATAAGCGTGTTTAGGATATCTTATTCATGTGACCGCTTATTTTATTAAAAAGGCTTTATAATTGAAAAAAAACCCTTTATTATCCGCTATTTAGTAAACTCAATGCATATAAAATCATGATAAAAAAGGCTGAATAAATTTACCAACAGTATAAGAGTGCGACCTCTAAGGTTATAGAGGCAGGCTGCAACGACTAATGAAAACTGCTATAAAGCCCGGTTCCAAAATATCAGCACCAGATTGCGGATAGTTGTTAAATAAGCCATGGTAACTAATTTTTAGAAGAGATAAAACAAGATGATAGACAAGGCCTAGCCGTTTAGGCAGGTAAACTAAAATCCATTATTTGAAATATATTAATAGGTAGATATAATTAAGGGAAAAATTAATATTGCAGCTTTATAAATTTATCCCACATTTGATTTATACCAATTATAGCTACTGTTTATGAAAAAAATGTTTGCCTGGGCATTTAGTGCCTTGTTATTGTCGCTTAATTGCAAAGCGGGAGAAACGGATTCTGCAACTGCTGACCTGGTTGCGCAAATCAATTTTATCGATTCGGTTACAACGGCCATGCGTTACGAAACTGGAAATATTATTTTACAGGGCGGAATGGCTTCGCTGAAAGTTCCGGCAGGGTTTAAATATTTAAATGCACAGCAAAGCCAGTTTGTTATTAACAAGGTTTGGGGAAACCCGCCAAGGCCCGATGTGTTGGGTATGTTGTTTCCTGAAAACGGCAACCCTTATGCCGAAAGCAGTTATGCCTTTATTATATCGTTTGACGAGGTTGGATTTGTAAAAGACGAAGATGCTGACGAAATCGATTACAAAGGGATGTTGAAGGAGATACAGGAGTCGGAAAAGGATATTAATGCTGAAAGGGTAAAGGAAGGTTATGACGCCATTCATTTGGTGGGCTGGGCACAGTCGCCATTTTACGATAAAAACCGTAAGGTATTGCATTGGGCAAAAGAGCTGAAGTTTGGAACCGGCAACGATGAACATGTATTAAACTACGATGTAAGGGTGTTGGGTAGAAAAGGGGTTTTAAGCCTAAATGCAGTATCGTCAATAAGCGGGCTGCCATTGGTAAAAGAACATATAACAGAGGTGTTAGCCATGCCCGAGTTTACGGCCGGAAACCGTTATAAGGATTTTGACGAAAGCACCGACAATATTGCCGCTTACACCATTGGTGGATTGGTGGCCGGCAAAATATTAATGAAGGTTGGTTTTTGGGCCATGATACTTAAATTTTGGAAGCTGATAGCAGGTGGGCTGATTGCCGCGCTTTATGGCGGCCGAAAATTTTTTAACGGTAGAAAAAAGAAGGAGGAAGTGGCGTTAGTACCTGCCAATGAAACTGGAGGCAACGATGACCCGGCTGCAGTATAGTTATTAGTTTTTCTCTTGGATTATTGAAGTAAAATCTGCGTTTTTATTTTTTTTAATATGTGCAGTAATATGGCTGCAGTTACCAATTTTTATGGAAATTAACAAATTAATGGACGAAAAATACCCGCCCCTGACCAACCGGATACAAAGTATTTTGATAGATACCATTTTAATAATTGTACTAATGCTTGTGTTTGCCAATTTGCTTGAGGCAACAGGTGAAGTACCTGATTGGGTAAGAGGTGTCCTTTTTGCCGGGCTATTTGTTGCCTACGAACGGCTTTGCACCGCCCTGGGTTTTACCCTGGAAAATTACGTTAAGGGCATAAGAGTACGCAGCCACTCCGATACCAGCAAGCGTATTAATGTGGTTCAAGCTCTTTTAAGATATTCTGTAAAAATTATACTGGGGTGGGTGTCATTTTTAACCATCAACCGTAACCCAAAACGCAGGGCCATTGACGACTTGCTGTCGGGTTTGGTTATGATTAAATTATAACAATTTTTTATTCGTAAATTAAAGCGCTCAGGCTTTACTTTTTTGTGAGGTTTTTTGAAAACCTACTAATATTACACCCCCTGCAATTAACAAGGCAACCACTAGTGCCCAGCGTATCCAATGCACCGGTTGCTTTATTATTACTGGCGATGTGTTGCCCATTATTACCAAACCGGCCCAGTATTGTGGTGCCAGCATTCGGCCTTCGTTTTGTTGCAGGTATACAATTTTTGCCTGCCGCAATGCTTCATCTTTGGTTAAACCCTTTAGCAGGTTATTGTAAAATTGCTCAATTAAAATGGCGCTTGCCTGCTCATCAATTTTCCATAAACCGGTTACTATGCTTTTGCTGCCAGCATAGTTAAAAGCGTGGGCCAGCGATATCATCCCTTCGCCATCCTGGTAGCCGGGTTTGCCTGTTTCGCAGGCGGTCAACACTGCAAGTGCAGCGTTTAAATTGCAGTTGTATATTTCGTGCACAAACAATTCATTTTCTCTACCAACGTCGTCTCCCCTGGCAAATATCAGTTTTGAATATTGCGGATGATCGTTGTTCGACTCGGCATGGGTACCTATGTGTATTATTTGGTGATTGCCTGCATTAGCTTCAAAGGTTGTTTTGGTTGATTGATTATTTTTATACAATGTTCCGCCCAACAGTTGCTGTATTTTTGAGGCCAGTTGTAATGTAAACGGCTGCGGTAACAAACTCATATACTGAACATCCTTATTTAACGGATCGGTTTTAGCTGTTTGGTAAATGGACTTACTATCATCCGAAAAGCCCGGTGCAAAGGCCACAAACCTGCTTTTATAATTCTCCTCCTTTTTTTCATCAACCAAAAAAAGACTGTAGTGGTACGAAAATGAATGCCTGGCCAGCAGGCTTTTTTGGGCTAACTCTTTATAATTATTAATGGGCTGCGGGGTAAGCAGGTCAAAGTTTAGACTATACAAAACACCATCGGGTATTATAACTACCCTTTTGGTAGTAACCAATTGTTGTAGCGGTGCCCACAATTGTTTGTAAAGCAAATGCAATGCTTTGCCAACCTGCGCAGGCTGCAAAGTAGTGTTTGATAATAGTGCTATATTATCAACGACCTCCGGCGCTTTTAAAGCAACTATTTTTTTTTGGGTTGCTGTAGCCACCAAAGCATACAGGTTTTTATCGGCGAAAAAATAACGAACAATGGTTTTATCGGCATCGATAGCCTTTTGCAATTGGTTAAGTGGTTTTACTATTGAAGCGTATCGTAATTTAAAATAAGCCGGATAGTCAACTTTAAGGCTGTTTAAAAATTTATTCCAATTGGTTACCGCGGCAAAGTATGCCTGCATTTTTTGCTGGTAACTATCGTTGCCCTGCAAAGAAGCCGCAATAGCGGCTTTCAATTTTTTCTCGTTGCCAATAACAGCCACCGGCACATTAATAAACTGCAGCGTATCGTTTTTATCGAGCCTGCTGCGTATACGGTTGTAAATGCCCGACTCCTGCAGGCTCATAATTTTATCAATATAGCCCTGTTGCCCGGTTAGGGAATAAAGCTCCAACGTAATTTTTTTTATAAACTCCAACAACTCATGTTGGTCGGCCATTAATAACGTAATATCCTGCGCATCGGTTAGTATTGACTTTTGCCTGTCAACCACTATCAAAGCCTGGTTTAGCCCATGCAGCAAACTGGTAAGGCTGGCTTCATCTTTCTTTTTTAGTAAAGCATATTGTGCCTTTGCCCTATATAAAATGGCCTTTGGTTTTTTTAATTCAATTTTTATTGAATCCAATAAATTATCACTGTTAGCAGTTATTTTATTTACGGTACTTAGCGCCAGGTTACTGTACTTAAGGGCAGCAGTATATTGTTGCAATTCAAAGTAAATACCCGATAGATTTAATAGCTGGTAAAACGTTTCGAGGGTTTCGGTACCCTGGGTTTTTACAATATATTGATACCCTTTGTTAGCCTTGGCAATAGCGGTTTGCGACACCTTATTTTGAGCATAAAACAACGACGCGTTTCTTAAAAATTCGAGGTAGATATTATCGTATTCGCCCTGTAGCGACTTTTCGTACAAACTGTCGGCCATTAAATAATAACGTGTTGCGATTGGTATATTTTTACGTTTGTCGTATAGTAGCGCCAGCGTATTACAGGCGTCGGCCTGCCAAAACAAATAGTCACCGTCACTTTTACTTATCATACTATTACCGTCCAACAAAAACACTTCGGCTTTATCAAACTCGTTTAACGCATAGTATAGTTGCCCAAGCAATATTTTCGAAATAAAAATAGCCGGGTCTTTGGCATCCAGTAATTGTTGCTTTTGCCGGTACGAATATTCAAGTAAATCTCTTGCCTGCTTTAGATCGCCCAATTCTTTGTAAATACCGGCCAGGTTATCGGTAGCCTCAAATTGAAAGGTGGTGGCCGTTACTTTTTTTGTATTGGGTTCTTTGGTGGCGAGAAACGAACGCAGGTCGTTAATGGTAGATTTCATAGCATTAATGGCTTCGGTAATTTTGCCTTGCGTGCTGTATAAACCTGATAAGTTATTTTGAAGAATGGCTGGCCGGTAATATTGGTTAACCGGTGTTCGCGGTGTTTTGGCAAGCGCCTGCAACGATTTGGTGAAAAAGTACAAAGCACTATCGGTTTTTGAAGCATAATACATTATGCTGCCCATGTTATTATTGATGATATACAATTGCTCGTAATTGGGCATGGCCTCTGAAAGATATAATTGTAAGGCCCTACGGTTGTGCTGTTTCGAAAGATCTATATCGCCCATTCGCTGGGCACACGTACCCAAATTGCTTTCTATTAATGCCAATTGGGCGGGTTTTAAACCAGTAATTTTTTTTGAAAACAGATAAGCCTGTTGGTTGGCAGCATACCCCAACTTATTTTTTCCTACTGAGCCGTAATATTCTCCTGCCTCAATGTAAGCTTGCCCTAGTGTTAATGGATTAGAAGTTAACGAGGTGATTTTTGCCAAAAATGCCTGTACCTTTTTTACGGCAGCCTCTGCATCAACCCGCAATTCCTCTACCTTACCAACATAAAAAACACAGCTTACCAGTGAATCATAATTGCCACCGGATTGCAAAGCATTGGTGTATTCATGGAGCAGTTTGGTGGCAAGGGTAATACTATTTTCATCAATAGCTTTTTGCAATGCGGCCGTACCCGCAGACTGGGCGCAGGAAATATAAACAGTAAAGAAGCACAGGAGAATTAGTAGAGTTATGTTGCGCATAAAAAAAATGCTGGCCGGTTAAATTGGTGGTTATGGATGGGTGTTTTCTTATAACCTTACTATTTTAAACTCTTTTACTTTGCCTGCTAATAAGCATTTAAACAATACTTGTAAAAGGCCTCTCTATCAAAATTTACTTTTTAAGTGATTCAATTAGTTTGTCCTTTTGCCAATGATTGGATTTTTGCAGGTAACTTTTTGCTTCTGCTTCCCTGCCTTCTTTTACCAATAGTAAACCAATATACCAGTAAGTATCTTTTAAAAAATAACTGTTGCTATTTTCTTCCACCTTTTTAAAACTGGCCAATGCTTTAGCTTCATTACCAGTGGCGAGGTACGAGGAGGCAATAAAATAATGTAGGGTATCGCTACCAGGTTTGCTTACCAATAATGTTTGCCAGGCTTGCAGGGCTTTATCGTAATTGCCTGTTTTGTAGTTAAGCATTGCACGGTCAAACTCATATTGGTCTGTTGTACTCATGGCGGTTACAAGGCCAGTGTCGGGCTTATAAAACTGAGCAAACAGGCGTTCGTGCTGATTTTTATTAAAAAATACAAACCATGCGCCCAAACCAATTACCGTTATTATGGCAGCGGCCGCAAGCCATCGTGGCAATGACAAATTTACTTTTTTTGCTGGTTTATTATTGGCGAAAACCTTGTGCCAGCTATCGATATTGTTACGCAACCCGTTTTCCTTTATGCCTAAAATTAACAACCGGGTTTCTTGTACATAATTATACAATTGCCCATTGGTGGTCAGCTCTTTTTCAAAAACCTGGTGCTCCTCATTTGTCATTTTTTGCATAAGGTAGCTTTCAGTCCTTTCAAAATTTGTGTCTGGTATTTTGTAATTGTCGTTCAATTTCTTTTATTTCAAAAATTCTCTTAGTTGTTGCAAACAGCGGTATTTATTGTTTTTTGCGGTGGCCTCTGTCCAGTTATAATTTGTGGCAATTGTTTTTAATGGCAGTCTTTTATAGTAAAATTTTATAAGTACTTCTTTGCAGGTGTTGCCAAGCTTTAAAAAGTTTTTTTGTATACTGCCTAAATATTGTTCGTCATCTTCCTTTAAAAATTCAAAGCCGTTCAACTCAATTGCATCAGTTTCTTCAAAAGAAATAACCTTTGTCCGTTGGCCCTTTCTTAAAAAATCAATCCATTTATACTTTGATACTTTGTACAGGTAGCCGGCAAAAACCGTTTCGCTATCGGGCAAAAATTTACCAGTTTGTACATTGCGCCAAACGGCTATAAAGGCTTCCTGAAATATGTCCTTTGCATCATCGCCGCTGCCACTATTTTTTAGGATGTAGTCCTTAACCTTACTGTAGTTAGTGGTGTAAAGTTTTGAAAGCACTACATCGTCATTACTTACAATGGCCTCTGTTAGTTTGTTTAATTCGTTTGGTAGCCTGTCTATCTTTTGCATGAGTTGTAATCAGCCAAAAGATACAGAAATTATCATATTACCCTAAAAACAGTTTATTTATTTGCTACAATTCTTTTTATGTAAAATTTTTAAAATATTTGCTTACTCCAGTAATAAACGCTCGCTTATGCGGTTTCCACCCATATCGGTTATTTTTATTACATATATGCCCTTTGCAAGGTGTGCTACATTAAACTCCGGATTTGCCCCAGCGCTATAATGTTTAACCAGCATAGTTTTGCCAGTTATATCCAGCACTTCAATAAGCCTTATATTATTGACTTTTACCCTTACCATACCTTTTGCCGGGTTAGGCGACAAGGTATATTTTACCACTGATTGCAAATTAACCCTGGCTACCGGCGAATAGGTAAAGCTTCCATCTTTATCAAACATTTGTAACCTGTAATATAGCGTAGTGGCATTTTGTTGATTCAATACATCCTGTTACTTGTATTGTGAGGCCGTAAAAGAATTTTGTTTTGCCTTTACTGTACCTACCTCCGCAAACGTATTGCCATCCAAACTTTTTTGCACCGAGAAATAGGAGGTATTAATTTCCTGTGAGGTTGTCCAGTTAAGTTTTATAATATTCGGCACTTTAGTGGCTACAAAACTTACCAATTGTAAAGGCAAGGTAAATAAAGTAACCAGGCTGGCCTGCGGGTTATTGCCTAAAAGATACAATGCATTATTACCGGTTTCGATGTTTTTATTGTATTCCATTACCCTAAAAGTATAGTTTGTAGCAGGTGTTAGCCCTGTTATGGTAGCGCTATTACCCGTGCCATTGTACACTATTTTATTGTTGGTGCCTACAGCGTTTGCCATACTAAAATCGCTATTGGCAGTGTAACCAGTTCCATCTAACGGAAAAGCCTCCGTAGCCAATTGTGGACGGGCAACCAGTAAGCGATTAGCGCCATTGCCGGCTGCCCAATTAACAGTTACTGTTGTAGCAGTTACATTTGAAAAAGAAATATTAGCCGCATTTTGTGTGGGTACCAACATCAGGTCATGGGTAGGCCAGGTAGTAGTGTTAGACATACATGTCCAGGGCAAATTGTCAAAGGCAGCCCAAAAAGCATTGTTTACTCCTCTTCTGTTAAGTAAAACTGCCCAGGTGTATTGGCCGCTTGTACGGGCCATAATGGTGGCTGTACCTGGTAGTGCGCCGCTGTGCCACCAATTATTTAATGCATTAACCTGCCAGCCTTTTGCATAGCCGGCGGAGGTGGCAGCGGGTGCTGTCATAATATTAATGGAGGCCGCCGAAAGAATATCTGGTTTGGTAGCAAAGCCGTCAATTGCATTTAGCAAAGTTACAAGGTCTCTTGCAGTGGCTATCCAACCGCCATGGGCATCCATCGCGTTTAAATTCATACCGCCATACTCCCAGGGCAATTGCATACCGGTACCATACACCGACATGCTATTGCCTTCGGTGCTGGTATATTCAACTTCCCGCTCCATTTTTTCGCTTAACAGGTTTTTGGCAATATGCATATCATAAATACCCAGCGGGGCCAAAATGGTTGTTTTTACATAGTCTTCGTACGACATGCCCGAAAGTTGCTCAATAATTTCGCCAAGGTATAAGTAGCCAACATTTGAGTAACGGTACTGTGTACCCGGTATAAAATTTAATCCTTGCTGCAACATGTATTTACAAATATCATCTTCGGTTACGGGGTTTGGTGTGCCGAGTTGGTTGGTAACCCGTAACGGAAAAGAAATAGGGTCGCAACCATTAATATTCCATGGATAAGGGAAAGCAGGACTGGGATTACAATTAATAGCACTATTCCACCCGGCGGAATGCTCTAATAACTGTTGGACTGTTATATTGTAAATGCGGTTGTCGCCTATGGTGGCAGTTTTAATTACCGGGTGGTTTTGTAACAAGCCTCCTGGTCCAAAAACTTTTGATGACATGCTTAGCAGCCCATCCTGCATCATTTTCATAATGGCTATAGAAGTAATGGGTTTAGATAAACTGGCTATGCGAAAAAGATTATTGGGTTGTGTTGAAATAGTTTTGGCTTTGTCTGAAAAACCAAAAGAACGCATATACACTATTTTACCATTTTTAAACATTACAAAAGTTGCCCCGGGAATGCCGTAGGTAGCAAGAAAACTTTTGACCTGGTTATCGCAATGCGTCATTTGCGATACAGGTATACCGGTTTGGGCAGCACTTTTTAGCGAAAAAATCGTTACTGCTAAGTAAAAGACATATTTCATCTACAGTTATTTTGTAGTAAATCGAACGGAAAAGTTGAAAGTCATCAACCAAAATGAAAAAATATAAAGATTTTTTTTACCTATGGACATTATTTACGCTCAATTTGCAGAGCTTATAGCAAAAAAAGCTGCCCTTTCGGGCAGCCTATAAAACACCCCTGTTTTATTGTTTGGTTATTTTAATTACCTCCACATTTTTTTGGTCGGTGTATTTTACAATGTAGTTACCCCTTGGCTGGTTGCTGATATTAATACTAAAACGGTTGCGGTTAATGTTGGTTTGTAGTACCATCATACCCATCATATTGTATACGCTTATGGTTCCCCTGCCTTCAATGGAACCATAAAGGGTAATGTTTAGCAGGTCGCGGGCCGGGTTAGGGTACGCTTCCATTACAAATGCACGCTGGTTTAATACAAACACACTTACAACACGGCTGTATTTAAACCCACCTGATATGTCGTACATCTTCAGGCGATAATAGTTGCGGCCATCCGCAGGTGCGTTGTCGTACAGGGTGTAGTTAGCTGCGCGACCACTGCCCGGTTGTTTAGTCAGCGTTGTAAAGTTGCGGCCGTTTAAACTCTTCTCAACCTCAAACCAATCTCCGGCATCTTCATGCAAAGTGTTCCAGTTAATGCGGTTGCGGGTGGCTTCGTTGGTAGTGGTGATGTCGCCCAGTACAATTGCCAATGGTTGGGTAATGGTAACGGTGGCTTCGGCGGTAGGCGTTTTTTGTTCCATGTTACCTACCTTGTCCTGCACCTTTACATAAAACTTATATTGATGGCCCGGCTCGCCATTAATTATCGTAGTGTCACCGGTTGTACCTCCTAATGATATCCATGGGCCATCGTCCTGAGAAATATACAAATTGTGATAATCAATACCTGATTTTAAATCACTGCCACGGTAGACCAGCGTTATCAAAGTATCCTGTTCTAATTTAGAGGTTAAGGTACTGCTGGGCGAAACTGCATCAACGATGTTTTGCCAGGTGTTTGTACTTATAGGTTTGTTATCATCAAAAATAATGGACGCCCTTGACCTCATAACTGTACCATCTGCAAGGCCAGCATGTGGCTTTATAGTATACGTTACAGAGCCCTCGCCGTTGGGGTGGGCCACATTTGGAGGAAGAAATCCAAAAAAGTCAGGGGTTTTTCCTGTTAAAGGATCAATTGAGGTAAACTGCCATTCTACTATGCCGGTTGCAATATCGAGTGATGCATTCACCCTTACTTTCATATCCCTTTGAGGCGCCAAATTTCTTTCCATTACAAATTGTTGACGACCTCTCGGCACATTATATATTTTATTTCCTACCGATACATTTCCAAACTCAAAACTTGAAAGGTCGAAGACAGTTTTATCAAGCGTATCCAGAATAATTACTATCTGCGCATCTGCTTTAGCTGTGTCCACATTTTCAAACATGATAAGAAAAGGCTGGCGGGTTGTATTATTTACATAACCTGCCGGGGTTTCCCCATTTGGCCCTGATATAAGATTAGGATCGAAAGAGGTAATTGATTCAGTTTTCTTTCTTTTAGGGTTAATTATATCGTCTTCTTTTCCTAAAAGTTCTTGCAAAGCTTTCCTGATCTTTTCATGTTCAGGGCAATCCTCCTCTATATACTTAAATAAATCCTGGTATGCTTCTACGCCAGTTTTGGTTTTTTTGGCTACATCGTAAACGAAAAGTAATTCATTTAGTTTTTCTATTTCACCAACAGTAAGTCCGTTGGTAGTAAAATGCCCTGCGATGTCATCAGCATATTTCTGATTTCGCTTCATCGTTTGCCTGCCGGCATTTGGAATGTTTTTAATTTTCCTGTTGGCATTAGATATCTGTTTGTTAGTGTTTGTAATTCTGTCTTCAAGATTTTTAAGCCTTTTGGTTGATAAACCTTTCACTGTTTGATCCAGGGCGATTTCTGCCATTTTATTTAAGGCGAACTGATCAGCTTCCATTCCTTGTTTATAGTAATCGCTGTATTCACTTTCCGCTAAATCATCTGCCCCGTAATACCAGGCCCAAAAACGGTGAGAAGCTATTTTGCCGCTAACGTCAATGTGTTTTTGTGTAATGTCGAGCGTTTTTATAGCTATTTGTGCAGTAATTTTTGTTGCTTTGGGAATTTTGACCTCCTCAATAATTTCATCAAGGCCTGTAATTAAATATTCTACCGTTTTCGGATTACTCCAGGCGCTTTTTGAGCTGTACGTTTCGCATGACCCGAACATGTTTGGCTTAACCGTATAGGTAACAAAAGAGTGCGTGGTAGAAGCAGCGGATGTTGCTTTAAAAGGTATTTCAACAGTTGACCCTGCGGGTATAACTGGGATAACCAAATACCGTACATATCCATCGTATGGTTCACCTTCAAGCACATCAATAGGCGAAGTAGTATTAACCTTATATATGTCATTTAGATCTGCCTGGTTAATAGTGACTACTTCATTGGTTTTGAGTGTTACTGTGGCTTTACCGCTACTTGCCGGTATGTATTCTTTTTGACTAAAATCAAGCGTGATAGCTTTGGGCCAAAATAGTGCAACCATAACACCTTTTGCAGTTGTATTTCCTGAATTGCCAACTACAAGATTAAAATTTGTCTGTCGTCCTGTACGCCACCTGTCAGGCCCTCTAACCTCTGACCATGTAGTGGCGTAAATATTTTCCTGTACTTCAAATCCATTTGGATACACTAAAGTATCCTGCCCGGGCAGTTTTATCACCACGTCATATAAACCCGGATTTGCAAAATGTAAATCAAAAATTACTCCTAGTTTTTCTTTTCTCTTACTCGGATAATTCCTTAATACCGGTAAAAAAACCTGCCCTTTTTTCAGGTATACGATAGCAGCAGAGTCTAATCCACCTCCAAATATTTGCATTTCAAGATCGCCGCCATTGCCTGCTTTTTTTGGAGTGAAGTATTCAATTCCTGCAATTATGAATTTTTGAGTGGAAGTATCCTTATAATTACACACTGAGTTTGTAGCAATCAGGCGTGCAGTATATACACCAGGTCTATATGTTTTTAAAGGGTATTCCAATATGCTTGTTTCCCCGTCGCCAAAGTTCCATTGAAAGCCGGTGGCATTTGCAAGCTGCGGACGGAAACCTATCGTATTTCCCAATTGCTCGTTCGTCATATCGGCTATGGGTTCTAAAGAAATATGGGTGGCAACAAACGAATACCTGAAACACCCTGTTGCGGCCCACCGTAAAAACAGCGTATCGGTTGTTAAACAATTTATGGTTAGGGTGTCTCTTACAGTAACACCAGACGGAATAGAAGAATTGTTGGTAATAAATTTGTCCAAAGCCGATACGGTGGCAAAGCGGTTTCTAAAACCAGTAAGGCGAAGACTGCTATTGCCCGTGCTAGTGTTGGTAGCTTCTACAATAATCTTTATAGCACCTCTTGATGGCAGTTTAAATGCATAATAATCAATATTATCGCTTATTCCATTGGTTTGGTAACCGATAAGGCCTCGTGCAGTGCTGTCTAATCGTGGCCGAAGGGCTGTTAAGAAAGTATTGTTTGGTTCAACATCATTGTAATTTGGCGAGGTATTAATTAAATTGAAACTAAAGCGATATTTAAAAGCTCCGACTGAAACTACACGGAAGTAAAAAGAATCGGCAGCAAGGCAACTTACCAGCAGCGTATCGTATATTGTTTTACCTGCTGCTACACTAATATTGCCGCTAATATATGCTCCCAAAACCTGCCCGCCGGCCTTGCGTGCATCGTAACCAAACATATATATGTAACCGTTTGCCCCGCTTAGGTTGGTTGCCTCCACATAAATTTTTACAGTGCCATTTGCAGCAAGGGCTGTTTTGTAATAATCCGACGCATCATTCGCTCCATTTTTTACATACCCAATATGGCCTTCTTTTTCCTGTGATTGATTAATGGAAAGCGCGTCAGCAAACGAATTATTTGGTTCAGTATCGTTTTTGCTGGTATCTACTGTTTCGTATGTAAAGCTGTAATTGAATGCCTGGGTTGCCAGCAGCCTGAAATATACTGTATCCGCCTCCCGTCCATACACCGTTAACGTGTCATAAATAGTAGCACCGGCGGCAGTATTTGGGCTTTTTATAAAAGCGGACAATATTTGTCCGTTTGCTTTACGCCTGTCATAACCAAACATATATAAATAGCCTGTAGAGGCGCTATTGTTGGTTCCCTTTATATAAACCTTCAACGATCCATCGGTTGGCAAAACGGCTTTATAATAATCAAAAGCATCGGCAGCGCCATTAGCCAAATAATTAATGTGGCCTTTCTTTTCTTCTAAATAATCAATGGCAAGTGCGCTTTCAAACGTATTATTAGGTTCAATATCATTTTGGCTGGTATCTACCATTTGGTAGCTAAAACTGTAGCTGAATGCCTGGGTTGATTGCAACCGAAAATAAAAAGTATCAGCAGAACGCCCCTTGAGTAAAATAGTATCAAAAATGGTAGCTCCGGCTACAGTATTCGGGCTTTTAATAAATTCTGAAAACATTTGTCCGTTTGCTTTTCGCCTGTCGTAACCATTCATTAATAAGTATCCCGTATTAGCACCGTTATTGGTTCCTTTAACAAACACTTTTAACGTACCATCAGTAGGTAACACAGTTCTAAAATAATCGAAGTTGTCGGTAATGCCTCCCAATTGATACCCTACCTGCCCGTTTTTTGTAATACCCTGGTTAAAGGGCAGTGCCTGCTCAAAAGTATTATTAGGCTCCTCATCAAATGCGCTGTTTTGAGATACGACATATTTTACCCTATACTTAAATGCCACAGACGATAGCACACGTAAATAAAAGGTATCGGCAAGTACACCGTTTACGATGATAGAATCAGTTATAGTTGCTCCTTTATTTATGCTGGCACTACCAGAAATGAAAGTTCCAAATACCTGGCCGCCTGCTTTGCGCCGGTCATAGCCGTACATGAATAAATAGCCACTTCCTGCACCCATATTGGTTCCTTCTACATAAATCTTTAAGGTGCCATCTATTGGCAAAATAGCCCGGTAAAAATCATAGCTATCATCAGAGCCATTTTTTAAGTAACCAACATGACCTTTCTTTTCCTGATCGGGATTTATGGTAAGTGCCTCTTCAAAAGTATTATTGGGCTCAAGGTCATTTTCACTGGTATCAATTATTTCATATCTAAAACTATAGCTAAAAGCCTGGGTCGATTGAAGACGATAATAGAAGGTATCTGCCCCACGCCCATACACAGTGATAGTATCGTAAACTGTGACACCTGCGGAGGTACTGATACTGGAAATAAATTCCGAAAATATTTGTCCGCCAGCTTTGCGCCTGTCGTACCCATACATAAAAAGGTAGCCATTGTTTACTCCATTGTTGGTACCCTGTACATAAATTTTCATAGTGCCATCAATGGGTAAAACGGTCATAAAATAGTCGAAGTCATCTGCACCTGCACCTATGGTTCCATTTACAACAGCATTAGCAATAAAATGATTTGCCTGCTGAAAATTATTGTTGGGTTCGGTTTCAATTTGGGCCATGGTACAAAAGCCCATCAATAGTAAAAAAAGGGTAAAAATATTTCTCAAAACAAAATAGGTCAGTTGCATAGCTATACATCGAAAAAAAAGCTGTAGGTCATCAATAAAAAGAAATTTTTTTTTGCCTTTTATAATAGCCTGCTTTTTACCTCAAATATTTAGTAAAAGGGGCGCCTTGTAAAGGAATATAAGGTATAAAAAAAGTGTTGGATACGTATTTGACTTGCCCATGCCACTTAATAAAAAAATCCCCGCATTAAAAAATAATGAATGAAACTGGCAAATACTGCTCAAAAATTCAACTAAATAATACATGTTGTAGCTTTTAAAGTTGCCTGTTTACCATACTCTATAATAATCTGGTTGTCTTGGTTTATTGTGGTCAATTTTAGTTATTTTCAAATTCTTATTTTTTACAAATACTAAAACTACTTTATGAAAAAAATTTTCACTTTTTTGGCTATTTTTTTTCTTTCCACAACTTTAATTTACTCACAATCAATTATTTTTTCAGAGGACTTTGATGGAATTCCTGGTGCAACAAGTGGTGGCGTCGGATCTTACACCTTTCCTACAGGTTGGAAACTGGCAAATGTTGATAATAAAATACCCGCTCCCAGTGTAAATTTTATGACTAATGCATGGGTCAGGCTAGCCGATAGTCCTGGGGATACTTGTGCACTTTCTGGCTCCTGGTATGCTCCTGCTGCGGTAGCAAATGATTGGATGTGGACACCTTCTATCAGTTTGCCCGCTGGTGGCAAGTATAAATTGACCTGGCGGGCAAAGGCGTTTGATGCAAGGTTTCCGGATGGTTACGAGGTTCGCATTATGACGGTTGCACCCACCGGTGCCACGGGCGCAATCGGTAATATGATAACCAACTCAACCGTACTATTTTCTGTTGGCGAAGAGGATACCCTCTGGAAAAATCGCGCGGTTATTTTGGATTCTTCTTTATCGGGCCAATCGGTTTATTTAGGGTTCAGAAATAATTCCAACGACCTGTTTTTGCTTGGGGTAGATGACGTTGAAGTAGAGGTAGTATATGATTTTGATGCTGCCATTTCCAAAAGCAAATCGCTGGAATATATTTTTGTGCCCCTGTCGCAGGTGGCATCCATAAGTTTGGGGGCCACCATTACCAATGCGGGCATACAATCGCTTCCAAATGTAAATATGAAGGCCGAAGTGTTTAACCGATCAAATATAATGGTTTACAGTGCAAGCAGCAACCCAACCACCAGTATTGCTGCAGGTGGCAGTAACGATTTTGTAATACCCAACTGGACACCAACCGATACGGGTATATATTTTATTAAATATTTCCCCACGCAAAAAACAAAAGATCTACAAGCGGCGAACGATACTTTTTTTGATTTTATAGTAATTACGGATACCATTTATGGACGCGATAACGGAAATATTGTGGGTAGCCTGGGCCTGGGTGTCGGCAACGGCTATATTGGTACATCATTTAAGGTAAATAATGCCACTAAAGTGTCATCGGTGTCAATGTTTTTTACCCGCGGCTTTACGGGTCAAAGGTATGCAGCAGTAATCTGGAACACATTACCCAATGGAACACCAAATGCCATTGTGGCCTATACCGATACATTGCTTTATCCCAATAATAATTCGTTATTTACAACCCTCAAAATTAAAGGCGGCGGCTTTTCGTTAGCCGCAGGCAATTATGTAATTACTGCTATTGAGTTCGACTCTACTATCAGGTTAGGTACTACTTCGGGCATTGCAACCAATGGTACGTTGTGGGCCCGGTTTAATTCAAATCCATGGGCAAATGTAGAGAGCCTGATATCAGGTTTTAACACCACCTTGATAATACGCATGAACCTTGCGGACCCAGGTACTTTACCGGTTAAACTTAACGGTATACGAGCCTTTGACGAGGGTAACAACGTTAGGGTAGAATGGAAAGTGCTGAATGAAAGTAATATGAAGGAATACGTGGTGGAAAAGTCGGCTGATGCACGAAGCTTTGCAATGCTAGGCAAGGTGGCAGCTAAAAACCGCGATGCGTTTACTTACAATATGCTGGATGCCTCACCTATTAAAGGCGATAATTTCTACCGTATAAAATCAGTTGAGGCCGATGGGTCTTACACCTATAGCTCAATTGTAAAGGTTAGTAAGGGAAGTATAAAAAGTGGTTTCACTTTGTACCCAAACCCTGTAAAAAATGGCTTGCTAACACTAAGCTTAGGTAACCTTTCGCAAGGCAATTACACACTTACTTTGTTTAATGCAGTTGGGCAAAAGGTTTTAAGCCGTGTAATACCGCACGCCGGTGGCAACGCAACCCAAACGCTACAGTTAAATTACCATCCCAAAGGCATTTATCATGTATTGATTACTAATGGCGAAAACAGTTACAAACGATCCATAGTCATTGAATAGCCAACATCTTTATTAAATTAAAAAAAACAGTCCGCTTTTGCGGGCTGTTTTTTTTTAAGCTTACAACAACTTACCCGTCGCAAACTAAATTACCAATCAATTTATTTTTCGGGGCCGGTCGTTTGCTTTGTTGATGCGGTGGTTGCCATATACCCCAATAAAAGTAAAGATTGCCCCATTAATTGCATAGGCGTAAAAGGGGTTATAGCGCAACAGTTAAATTAAGGTGGTTAGGCCCATGCAATGCATAGAAATGCCGAAGTGCTTTTAGCAGCCTATTTAAGTTACAGGTTTGAATGCTATTTAGTGTATAGGGTAGGGAGTTTTGAATATAGTAACCGGCCTTGCACAAAACAAATAATACAGTTGGATGTAGTAAATAATAAATAAAGAAATATTACTATGGACACCGAAAACACCTCGAATGAAAAAAACGTGTTAGGCACCGAATTACAGTTGGCTGGCACCGACCCTGTTACCGGGTTTTACCGAAATGGTTTTTGCACATCGGGCCGGGACGACACGGGGTCGCATGTAGTAGCCGCAGTAATTACCGACGATTTTTTGCAGTTTTCAAAGGCACAGGGCAACGACTTAATCTCTTCAAACCCAGCCTTTGGTTTTAAAGGTTTAAAGCCCGGCGACAAGTGGTGCCTGTGCGCCAGCCGTTGGAAGGAGGCTTACGAAGCCGGGGTTGCCCCGCCGGTAATACTTGAGGCCACCCACGAAAAAGCATTACAGTTTGTGTTATTGCAACAGCTTAAAGAAAATGAGGTGAGGTAGCAGTTTTTGAAAGTATGGTTCCTTATCCGTTTAAAAACCTCTAAACTTATGGTTAGTTTACTGTGGGTACAATGGTGGTATTGCTTTTAATGCAAACCTTAACCCCCGGTTATACTGTATTTTTAAATTGATGAATTCCTTTTAATGCCTTCATATCGTTACCTATATGGTTACCTGTTGTGCGCAGTATTATTAATTACTATAAACACTGTTAAGCCAAATTGGAGGCAAACGGTATAAGCTGATTTTGAAGCGGCCAGTGCTTTTTAAACCTTTACATTAACAATGTTAACACAATGTGGTAATAGCAAATCCGTTAATATTGCCAATTATTCAATATGGCATGGTAATAAAAATACTCGGGCTCATCTTAATAATGTTTTCCATTGTAGATAGTTTTTGGGTGTTTAGCGATGGAATTTACGTGGGGTGGAAAATAGCAAGAGATGTGGTATTTATAGTAGTGGGTATTTTTTTTATAGCCTACAGAAAAAAGGAGAAATGAGGAAATTATAAGGCAATCCCGATGGTAGACAAAATTGGCAATCAAAGCCTCGCTTTTTACCAGGTTATAGCAGTGGCCATGTAAACAAACAAGTACAATTTTCCTTTCTTTACCCACCTTTTTAATTAATATAGTTGCCTGTAACTTTTGTCATTTTTCGTCAATTATGCATATAATCATTGCCGCCCGGCAAATAGTACAGGTAAAAGGTGCCTTATTGCTTCGGGCTCATCTTTAGTATTTAATCCCTTTGTTAAGTAAATATTTCCTTTTGCCCAAAACTTTGGTAAGTTTAGATACTTAAACTAAACGAAGATGCCAAGAAGCAAGACAAGGCAAAAGCATCAACACGGGCTACATACCGTTGCCACCACCCGTAAGCCAAAAGGTAAACGCAGCGCTGCCTTGATATTTGGTTTGCTGCTGGGTTTTATAGGCCTGGCAGTGGCCTATTTTACTGTTGGTGCCAACACCTTATATATTGTTGCAGGAATTGCGGTGGGGGTACTTTTGGGTTACCTTATTGGTAACAATATTGATAAAAGTGCCAACAAAGTATCTTAAACAATAGCCCGGCCAGCAATTTCTTTTACTATAAATTTTTATAGGTACCAGCTTTGTAAATTACAGTTATTAGTAAATTGTAAAGCTTACCTGCATGTAAAACGTTCAATTACTTTCTCATTTTGTAAAACAACACTTTATGCGCCTTTATTGCCTGCCAGTTATTTTACTATTTTTTTTGGGGGGAAGTAAAGCTTCAGGCCAATCTGCTACCATGCTTTGGTATAACCGGCCAGCTACTTTTTTTGAAGAAAGCATTGTATTGGGCAACGGAACCATGGGCGCTTCGGTATTTGGTGGGGTGGCTACTGATAGTGTATATTTAAACGACGCCACCCTTTGGACTGGTGAACCAGTAAACCCCGCCATGAACCCTACTGCGTACCAGTATTTGCCTGCGGTAAGGCAGGCATTACAGCAACAGCAATACAAACAGGCCGACTCGCTCAACAAATTTATACAAGGTAGTTTTTCGCAGGCATATGCGCCCCTTGGCACGTTGTATATTAATCATAAACACAACAGCCAGCCCACCCAATACCGGCGACAACTTAACCTTGCCAATGCTACTGCATCGGTATCGTACCAGGCCGATGGTGCTGCCTTTACCCGCACCTATTTTGTTTCGCACCCGCATAATATTATGGCCATTAAAATTACCGGAAACAAAAAAGGTGCAATCAATTGTTCCATTCATTTTAAAAGCCTTTTAAGATATACGGTGGCAACTGCTACAAACCGGCTACAGGTTAACGGTTATGCGGCCTACAAAAGCCAGCCTAATTACAGGGGCGATGTAAAAGATGCAGTACTTTTTGACCCGTTAAAAGGTACCCGCTTTGCTAACATAATAGGTATTAAAAACACAGAGGGTAAGGTAACCGCTACCGATAGTACCCTTGAAGTAAGCAACGCAACCGAGGCAACTGTGTATGTAAGTATTGCTACCAGTTTTAATGGGTTTGATAAAAACCCCGTTGGCCAGGGGCGAAACGCCCTTGCACTTGCCGCTGCCAACCTTGACAGGGCCATGGGTGCACCTTATACTCAACTACTGGCAAGCCATGTAAGCGATTATCAAACCTTTTTTAACCGCGTAAAGCTTACCCTGGGCGATACTACCGCCCCCAACGTTGCCACCAACGATCGGTTAATACGCTATGCCAGCGGTGGGCAGGATAAGCCACTGGAAATACTCTATTTTAATTTTGGTAGATACCTGCTTATATCAAGCTCGCGAACCAAAGGCGTACCTGCTAACCTGCAGGGTGTTTGGAACCAATACCTTAGGCCGCCCTGGAGCAGCAACTACACCACCAACATTAACCTTGAAGAAAATTATTGGCCCGCCGAAATAGCCAACCTGCCAGAAATGCATGAGCCACTTATAGATTTTATTGGCCATTTAGCTACCACCGGGGCGGTAACGGCTAAAACATTTTACGGTGTAAAGCAAGGGTGGGCTGCCTGCCACAACAGCGATATTTGGGCAATGAGCAATCCCGTAGGCGATTTTGGAAATGGATCGCCGGTGTGGGCCAACTGGAATATGGCCGGGGCGTGGCTAAGTACCCATTTGTGGGATCATTACCTGTTTACCAGCAACAGGGAATACCTACAAAAAACCGCCTACCCCCTAATGAAGGGCGCTGCTCTTTTTTGCCTTGGCTGGATGGTAAACGATGAAAAAGGTAACCTGGTAACCTCTCCCTCAACATCGCCCGAAAATACTTTTATTACACCTGCCGGTTACAACGGTCAAACCACCTATGGCGCCACAGCCGACCTTGCCATGATACGTGAGTGTTTTTTGCAAACCATTAGGGCAGCCAGTTTATTAAAAGTGGATAAAGATTTTGTAGAAAAAATGGAGGATGCATTGCAACGGATGTATCCATACCAAATAGGTAAAAAAGGAAACCTGCAGGAGTGGTATTTTGATTGGGAAGATACCGACCCCAAACACCGCCACCAATCGCATTTGTATGGTTTATATCCCGGCAGGCATATTAATATGTTGGAAACCCCCGAACTGGCAGCGGCCTGCCGAAAAACATTGGAAATAAAAGGTGACGAAACAACCGGCTGGAGCAAGGGCTGGCGCATAAACCTGTGGGCCCGCCTGCACGACGGCCCCCGTGCCTATAAAATGTACCGCGAATTACTGAGGTACGTGCCAGCCGATAAAACCACTACCAACTATAGCGGTGGGGGAGGCACTTACCCCAACCTGTTAGATGCGCATCCGCCGTTTCAGATAGATGGTAATTTTGGTGGTACTGCAGCGGTAATAGAAATGTTGTTGCAATCTACCGAAAACGAAGTGGTGCTTTTACCTGCATTGCCCAACGCCTGGCCCAATGGTTCCATTACTGGTATAAGGGCCCGTGGCGGATATACAGTTGCCCTCTATTGGAAAAACGGGCAACTGCAAAAGGCCCTATTGGAGCCAAATAATTCCGGCTTGGTAAACCTGCGTTATGCCAATAAAACAAAAAGTATAATGGTAAAGAAGGGATTGAAAACCGAGGTGCGTTTTTGAGTGTTCCATAAATGGGCGGATCAAATAAAAACCAGGGGTGCATAGGGAATTGTCGGCCACCTTTCGGTTAGCAGTTTTACATCTGCCTATAACTTTACTTTAAAACGGCCGTCGGTAATTTGGGTTATACTGCCATCGGGCTTGTAAACCGAGCCACCAAAAGTACCGGTAACTACCTTAGTTAAGTGTATATAACTTTGCACATTAACCGAAAAACTTAATGGGGTCAGCCGTATAAACAGGTCCGAAGTTCCATGATGGTCGTAATAATAAAATGCTACCAAGTTTGAGGTTATGTTATACTTGTTCTCATCAAACTTAACTGGTAAATAAATAGTCATTACAATACCCGAGTCGATAGAACAAACAGATGGGCCAAAAAAAGTAAAGGTAGTATTGATGCCAATAAAACCAGCATCGGTAGTGGTACCGCAGTACTGTTTTTTATCGTTAATAAAAGTCCAGTTGTTTACCTCCACCAGGTAATTTGCGTTGCAAAGGGTACAGTTTGTATTAACACTTCCCCCGGCCGTAGTAGTGTCGGGCAGTAGCGGTGGCCTAATAGTGGTAACAGTATCGGCACCTTCAAAGCTATACTCCTTTTCGCAGCCAATAGTTGGCAGCCATAGTACTGGTAAAAATACCGCTAACACAAGCCAGCTATATTTGCCTTTATGCTTCATTGCTTTTAATTATCTACTAAAATAGCCAATAAAACCCGTCCGTGTAAAAAGTTGTTGCCGGTAAATATTTTATAAAGTAATAAGGAAAACGATTGTTACATCACTACATTTTTATTTTTGCTTTGTTAAGCGGATTACCGGTTATTTGCCATGGCTAAGGGGAAGCTTATATTGTTTTTTGGTAAATATTGCCTTACGTAATTCATTGGTTGTCATAAAAATTGATGCGGATAACGAGTTTATAAATGCGGTAACTTACCGTATAATCGTTTTAACCATTAACAACAAAGGCTTTGTATGAAAACAATTTGTTTGGCAGCATTTTTATATTGCGGATTATTGGCAGCAGCACAAAAATTACCGTATAAAGTAATTGCTTACTACACAGGCAAGGGCAGCGACGTTCAACAATGGCCAGTTGAAAAATTAACCCACATTATTTATAGTTTCCTCGCTATTCGGGGCGATACCCTTTGCTTTACAGATACGGCCCAGGAGCATTCGCTACAGCAACTGGTGGCCCTGAAGCAACAATATCCCAGGCTTAAAATTATGATAAGTATTGGTGGATGGGGCGGATGTGGCCCGTGCAGCGAGCTGTTTGCATTGGCCGAACACCGCAATAATTTTGCAAAAAGCACTCGTGCGTTATTCGATCAATATCAAATTGATGGTATCGATCTTGACTGGGAATACCCCGCCATTGCGGGGTTTCCCGGCCACACGTACAGCCCCGAAGATAGAAATAACTTTACCGCCTTGGTACAGGTGCTTCGCCAACAGTTGGGCAATAAGTATCTTATAACATTTGCAGCCGGCGGATTTACGAGCTTTTTAGAAAAATCAATAGATTGGGATAATGTAATACCGATGGTAGATTTTGTAAACCTGATGACCTACGACCTTGTAGGCGGTTATAGTAAGGTTACCGGTCACCATACGCCTACCTACGATTATATGCCGGGCCAGGGCTCGGCAAATAAATGTGTAACCTGGCTGCTGCAACACAATATACCTGGTAAAAAATTAGTTGTGGGGGCAGCAACCTACGCCCGTGTATGGCAAAATGTACCCAACGTAAACAATGGTCTTTACCAGCCAGGCCAATTTAAACAAGGTGTTGATATGGAATCCTTTAAGCAATACTTTAGCAATACCAGCGGCTTTACCTGTTACTGGGACAAAAAGGCGAAGGCACCTTATCAATACAATGCCGCCAAACAGCTTTTTGCCACCTTTGACAATCAGCGCTCCATTAAAGCCAAAACAACTTTTATACGGCGCAAAAAACTTGGTGGCATCATGTTTTGGGAGCTTAGAAGCGATGCCAAAATAGATGGTTTAACATCGGCCATGGCAAACGGGCTGAAATGATACATGATGTGGACCGCGAGCCTTTTACCCTATATTATGAAGCGCAAGTGCTTACCCCGCAATAAGTGGTAGTAATAATTATATGCTATACCATGTTGCATTTTTTAATGACTATCCGCAATCTGGTGCTGATATTTTGGAGCAGGGCTTTATAGCAGTTTTCATCAGTGGTTGCAGCCTGCCTCTTTGACCATAGAGGTCGCATTTCTAAACCATTGGTAATTTTATTCAGCCTTTTTTATCATGATTTTATAATCAGCAGTGAGGGTACCGAATAGCGTATAATCATTAAAAAATTATCATCTTTCTCCTAAATTTTTTTGTACGACAACAGCCTCTAAAGTCATTAAACTTTTTGCAACCCAAAGACCTTAAAATGTAAAACCTTAAAAGTTTTAACTTTTTTACCCAATAGGTGTTTTCATTGTTATTCTTTTCAATGCCCAAACGAACCTCGCCTAACCAGGTACAACATATTACCGACCTCAACGAGTTGGCGAAAATTGTACACGACAAACGAAAAGCGAAACGGTCCAATGCCAAAAAGGAACGACGTAACCGCCACTACACCAAAATGCTAATTAACCAACAGGTAAAGCTTGGTTGCAAAAATACTGGTAATGATAGCGAAGCCTCCGAAATTGAATAATGGTCATTGCCATAGCCGAAGGATGATTGTTTAGCCTTCAACTACCTGAAAAATTATTTATTTACCGGCTGCTTTTAGCTTAAAACGCAACGAATCTATCATTAGGCATAACCCCGCCTGAAACACTATCAATGCAATGGTGCCATACCAAAACCAACTGCCTTGTTGTAATTTGGTAAGGCCGGCATCTACAGCCATAGCCAATCCTGCGCCGGTACATAAAAGCCCTGCAACTGCCTGAACCAGCCACCGCAACTTTAGTTTGTTATTCATTTTTACCTATATTTTAATTTGCTGCAATGTACCCAACCGCATGTATAAGTGGTTTTATAATAAAGGTGAAGGAAACATTATCGGTTATGTAAACCTACAATACCCGTGTATATTTGGCAAGGTTATTTGGTCATGGTTGCTATAAATTCGTTCATACAAAACATCATTAACATGTTGATTAAAAAAGTGGCGGGTAGTCCATTTTACACAAAGTTGGCCATGGTATTAATTAGCCTGGTATTGCTTGGATATCTTTTTGTGTTGGGAAAGCAAATTCTGTCGCCATTGGTGTTTGCCTTTTTATTTGCCTTTGTATTAATGCCGGTTGCTTCTTTTTTTGAAAAGAAAGTAAAAATGGCCAGGGGTGCTGCTGCGGCTTTAGCGGTAGTCATTTTTGTGCTTTCTATTCTTACTGTTTTGTTTGTATTAGGTCAACAGTTTTCCAGCCTATCAAGCGACTGGCCAATGTTTCAGCAGCAATTTGAACTATCGTTGACGAGTTTTCAGCAATGGGTAGGTAAAACCTTTCATATTACTGCCATACAACAAATGGCGTATGTAAGCACGGCTACCGATAAAATGCTTTCGGCCAGTAGCACCGTATTGGGCGCTACAGTATTGTCAATAAGTTCGGGGTTACTCTTTTTGGTTTTTTTGTTGATAGATACCTTTTTTTTGCTTTTTTACCGAAGCCTGTTAGTGAGGTTTTTGGTGGCAGTATTTGCCGAGGAAAATGCAACCATGGTGTACGCAGTAATACAGCAGGTGCAATATATTATACGAAAATATGTGGTAGGCCTGCTGTTACAAATGGCTATTATTTCGCTTACGGCTGTTGTTGTTTTTTCGGTAATAGGCATTAAGTATGCACTACTGTTGGGGCTTATTACCGGGCTCTTAAACGTTATACCATATATAGGTATTTTTACTTCGCTTGTATTGTGTGTAGCCATTAGTATTGGTACGGCAGCTACCACAACACAACTGCTATTGGTAGCAGTTGCAATTATTGCTATCCACCTTATAGACAGCAATTACCTGCTGCCGGTTATTGTTGGGTCAAAGGTTAAAATAAATGCACTTATTTCGCTAATAGGTGTCATTATAGGCGAAATGATGTGGGGCATTTCGGGAATGTTTTTGGCCATACCGGTAATAGCCATAGTTAAAGTAGTTTTTGACCGCGTGGCAAGCCTGCAACCCTGGGGAATGTTACTTGGCGAAGAAAAAGATGTGGAGGTAACAATAATAAACGATGTTGACAATAATACGGTTGTCGTTTAATTTTTTGTGCTTAACCGCAGATGGCTGGTTGGAAATGAGTTCTATGTCGTTTCCACAATACCTCTTTAAAAAAATGCTCTTTAACAAAATACATTAAGGCCGTTTTAAGATAAGCTTCATATTTAATAAAAAAATTAAGAGCAAAGCGTTGTTGTTTTATTATTTAATTAAGATGTGTAGTTGATTGCCTGCCAGTTACAAAACATTTCAATTTGTGGCCTATAGTAAGGAAATTATGCTGACACACTGCCTCCTTATATAATAAATCAATTGTAATTATAAATGCTTTTTCGCCAAATAACGATGGTATAAATGACCACCGGGTACTACCGGAGCTGGCCTTTTACCCCAAAGCAGTAGTTAAGGTATACGATCGATTTGGCAGAAGGATATTTGTGGCCAATGGCGGGTATCAAAACCCATGGAACGAAATATAAGTAATTAATTGCCAGTGGGTACGTATTACTATACTATTACGAGTGGTAAAAAACATTACCAGTTAGCGGGTGGGTTACTGTTTTTAGATAATCGTGCTACAGGATTTTGAATATGGGCATTTAGCTATCAAACTAAAAAAATCAACCAATGTTATAAATTGTTCAACACCTTGCATACCTATAGTGAAGTACATCAATTAAAATGTTTTATATGCGTCGATTTTTTAAGCGATCGTCAATGATAGTTGCTTTTGTTTTAGTTACATGGCTTATAATGGCTCAAAGCTGTATGAAATTTAGGATGAGCGATAGCGAGGCGAGGGCGGCTTTTGCCAGCCAAAAGGTGCCTGTTCAATTGCCTGTAGTGCAGGTAGGTAGGCACCATTTACATTTTGCACAAACCGGTAACGACACCCTGCCTACCGTTTTATTTGTGCATGGTACGCCCGGTAGCTGGGACAATTTTAAGGCTTACCTTATTAACAGCGAATTGCGCAGCCAATACCGGCTGATTGCTATTGACAGGCCGGGATTTGGTTATAGCGATTTTGGCGACGCCATGAATCTTGAAAACCAAAGCAGCATAATAACCAGTTGGATGGACAGCCTCAACAATCATAAACCATGGGTTTTGGTTGGCCATAGCCTCGGTGGCCCATTGGTAGTTAAGCTTGCTGCCGAACGACCTGGCTATGTGGTAGCATTAGTAGTGCTTGCCGGTGCCCTTGACCCCGCGGCAGAAAAGCCTGAAAAATGGCGGCCGATATTGTTTAAAACGCCGTTAAACTACCTGTTACCAGGTGCATTAAGGCCCAGCAACGAAGAATTGTGGTATTTGAAACAAGATTTGATTGACATGAAAATTGATTACATGGCCATATCGTGCCCGGTATATGTACTGCATGGCACCAACGATATGCTGGTTCCATACAGCAATGTTGCTTACGCAAAAAGAATGTTTACCAACTCAAAAAATCTGTCAGTTACTACTTTTCAAAAAGAAAATCATTTTATAGTGTGGACGCGGGAAAAGGAAATTACCGCACTGCTTATGAAATTAGCCGGGGACCTGAAATGATAAATGCCAACCTTTTTTTGCTTAAAAATGGTTATTTAAGCTGCCCGAAAATGCAGACTTTTTATTCAACAATTATATTGCCTTTAAATGCACCAAAAAAGTAGCCGCCTCCCTGTTGCTCAATATTATGTATGAGTACCACATACAACCCAGGCCAAGGATTTTTTAGAATTTTAGCCTCGGCTTAACGCACAGTTTCTAAATAATTTGCCCTATCCAAATCATTTTAGATTTTATAGATTGTTTGGTAGTAATATGTGTGTAGTGTTTTACTATTTAATGTATGTTATGTTGTAACAATAATACTGCTTCAGGCATGTACCATCCCAAATCAATAAATTAACACGGCTTGCTAATGTACTATTAACGTGTTACCATTACTTTTGCCCCTTATTTGGATACCCTTAGTTAGTGTTATGATTTTTAACCCCATCGTTTCAGTATTATTGGCTACTTACAATACTGATTTTAACCTGATAAAGCGTGCTATAGATAGTGTGCTACAGCAGGATTTTCAAAATTTTGAGTTATTGGTAATGGACGATGGAAGCGAGCCAACGTATAGCAAGCCCTTACATCAGTATGCCTTGCAGTTTCCAACTAAAGTAAAGTACCTTTTTCATCCAAATTGTGGACAGTCGCAAACCATTAACCGCGCCATAGCCAACAGCAAAGGCACCTACATTACCATTATAGATGCCGACGATGAGTTTAAACCAACACACCTTAGCAGTTGTTTGACTTATATGACCACCAGCGATTTAATATCGTCAACAACTGAAACCGTTGTTACCGACCCTGCCGATTTTTATGTTCCCGATAAGCTAGATCATAGCAAAGTAATTCATGTAGATGATTGCATTTTGTTTGCAACACTATTTGGCAGACGCGAAGTTTTTACCGGTATCCTTTTTAGTGATATGTATGCAGCTGATTCTCATTTTTACGAGCAGGCTTCAGTAACGTTTTCAACACAAAAGGTAGACCTCCGTACGTATATATACTATCGAAACAACCCCAATAGCATTTGTGCAAAGCTTAAAAGTAAGGCCAGGTTACTAAGCGCTGGTTAACAAATGCCCAATCCAATTGCTTATACCAATTATATTTTTGCCTGTCATATTACCGGTGTGTACGATGTTAATCGTAATGAAACCCTTGCCGCCGACGATATTTCGTTATGCCTGCCGTGGATACGATCTGTAGAAAAGGCGGGGCTAAAAGCGGTACTTTTTCACAATAATTTTTCTGCTGCTACGGTTAATGCTTACAGCTGCGCGAACCTACAATTTCAGCAAATAAACTACGATGTTACTTTTAAACCCAACGTTTACAGATATAAAGCGTATTGCGATTATTTGCAGCAACATGTTATCAACATTCAAAACCTTTTTATTACCGATGTGGCCGATGTAGTGTTGTTGAATAATCCATTTACGCAACCGCTGTTTATTAATAATGTAAATTGTTTGTTTTGTGGCGATGAGCCTGTAAACTTAAACAATGAATGGATGCAACAACATTCGGCATTTCTTAGGCCACAAATAGCCGGTTATGCCCATTTTGAACAAACGTTTGCCAATAACCCATTGTTGAACTGTGGTATTGTTGGTGGTTCAATAAAAGTAATGCAGCTATTTTTACAGCAACTTTGGCACTTGCATCAAACCTATAATAAAAATAATACCACGGTATATACTGGCGATATGGGGGCATTTAATTACCTGGTACGTACAAAGTATAACCACCAGCTAAAACATGGCGCTCCCATCAATACTGTTTTTAAAGCCTACGATACCTTTAATACAACCTATTGGTTCAGGCATAAATAAAAACGCCGCCAGCACCTGATTTTCCCGGGTCACTCAAAAAACAAGCGATTAAAATCAGTAAATTTCTCGTTAATGCTTTTTTAATATTTGAATATTATCAAAGCGGTTGCTAATCCTCTACTTGCCAACGTTGGTGTCATGGCAATGCAATAACAAATAGTATTTTTGAAAATATTTAACAAGCTTCATCTTGTTTTATTTTTAAGCTGATATACGTCAATTTAATATTACAGAATTAAATGTTGTTCAAATATTGTCTAAAACCATTATTAAAATATTTAACAACACTTACAATGCCAAAACACTAAAGTTGTTAAGGCAATTTTAAATTAAAAACTGCTTTAACCTTTGTTTATTCCTGAATGTAATAGTTTAAAATTATAAATATGAAAAAATTGCTATTGCTTGCCGTTACCAGCGCTTTGTTAGCCACTGGTTGCAAAAAAGACGACAACAAAACACCTGACAAAAACATCACTACCATCGTAAGCAACGATCCTAACTTTTCTTTGCTTTTGGCAGCTCTGAAAAAAGCTGAACTTGTTACAACAATCAACACCAGTCAAAACATTACTGTATTTGCGCCCGACAACGCTGCCTTTGCAGCCGCAGGTATTGATGCCGCGGCAATAGGTAACTTAAGCAAAGAGGCGCTGGCTAGTTTATTAACATACCACGTAGTAGCTTCCCGTGTGGCCTCAGGTAGTGTACCTGTAAGCGGGGCAGTAGCAACCCTTCTTGCAAACAGAAAGATTTTTGCAAGTCGTAACGCCAATGGTGTGTTTGTAAACGGTATAAAAGTCAAGACTGCCGATATAGCAGCAGATAACGGAATAATACATGTTATTGAAAAAGTATTGACACCACCAACACAAACTATTGCTCAAATTGCTGCAGCTACCCCCAGCCTTTCGTTACTATTAACCGCTGTAGGTAAAGCTGGTTTGGCCAACGCAGTAAGTGGCGACGGAAACTTTACCGTTTTTGCACCAACCAATGCTGCTTTTAATGCTGCTGGTTTCAACTCCAATGCCGACATTACAAATGCTTCTACGCCGCTTATAACCACTGTAGTTAGCTACCACGTACTCAACACCAACGTGTTTGCCAGCGATTTAATTAATAATTCAACAGCCACAAGTTTAAGTGGTCCATTATTAATTAATACAATGCCCGCTGCCTCGGTAAAAATCTCTTCAAGCGCTAATCCAGCTTCAAAAATTACTACCGCAAATATTGTAGCAATTAATGGTGTTGTACACCTTATTGACAGGGTACTGTTACCGTAGATTTAACAGGTTTTGTTTTGTTTACTAATTGTTCCCCGCCCAATTTTTTGGGACGGGGATTTTTTTGACCAAACGCAATTGCCCACAACCATTTGTTTGTAAATCAAATAATAAAACCTGTTTTTAAAACACGTTTTTGTTACCGGCTCAGGCATCTCTATTTAACCTCGTGATCGGTCTATCTGCCTATAAAAACGGCGTAAGCCAAGCGGGGGTTAGTTTGGGCGGATGCTACTTTTACCGCAGTAATTTATTGCGGCGTCTAAAATACTTACTGGTAAGGGTCTACAGTTTTTAATATACTGTATTTTAAAAGGCAACGGCTAATAACACTTAAGTCATCTACTTATAGCATCTGATATTAAAACTTTATTTATGGCTAATAGTAATCGTTAAGTAAATATGTTTAATATTATTAAGCAAATCAACACGGTAAAAAGCATTATTAAATTGTAACCCAATGCAAACTATTTTAGGGGCCGGTGGTGCCATAGGTACCGAACTTGCCAAATCGCTAAGCAAATACACCGGCAATGTTAAACTGGTAAGTCGTAACCCCAAAAAGGTAAATCAATCCGATATTTTGTTTCCGGCCGATATTACCAACCCTACACTCGTTAATAAAGCAGTTCAGGGGTCGGCCGTTGTGTACCTTACTGCTGGCTTTGCCTATAAAATAAGTGTTTGGAAACAAACATGGCCTGATGTAATGGACAGTGTTATAGAGGCATGCCTGGCAAATAATAGCAAGCTGGTCTTCTTCGATAATATGTATTGTTATAGTGCCGATCACCTAAACCCCATGACCGAAAATACCCCCTATGGTCCGGTAAGTGAAAAGGGAAAGGTGCGTGCCGCCATTGCCGAAAACCTCAATAACGCAGTAAGGCAACGCGGCCTTCAGGCGCTTATAGCACGGTCGGCCGACTTTTTTGGCCCAGGCCTTTCAGTTAGCTTTTTAACTGAAACCGTTTTAAAACCGTTAAGCCAGGGCAAAACAGCCAATGTTTTAATGAGCGATTCGTGCAGGCATTCTTTTACTTATACGCCCGATGCGGGTAAAGCGACGGCCCTGTTAGGCAACACCCCCGATGCCTATGGCCAAACGTGGCACCTGCCAACCGCGCCCAACCCACTTACGGGTAAGCAATGGGTTGAACTTGCCGCTGGTGAGTTGGGCGTAAAACCAAAGTACAGGGTTAATGGCAAATTGATGATTCAGTTATTAGGCCTGTTTATACCCGCAATGAAGGAAACTGTAGAAATGCTGTACCAATACGACCGCGACTATGTATTTAGCAGCGAAAAGTTCGATAGCCGCTTTTCATTTACACCCACTTCGTACATTGATGGGCTGCGGCAAATAGTTCGTCTTGATTATAAAAAGTAGCGATACAAATACGCCTCCACACTTATTGGTCATTGAATGATATTAGCAAACTCAGGCTTGCTGCCTTTTTTGTGGTTATTCATTTTCTTCGTGCTACATTGTTAAGTCGTTATTACAATGTTTACACCATCCTGCCTTTAATTGGTTATTATGAAGTTGATTATTATGTTTTTATGTGGCTTTGCTGCTTCAATATATGCATTTGCGCAAACCAACCCACCTGCGTTAAGTGCTATTAAAGAAGCCGATTTAAAAAAAGACTTGTACGAGCTGGCTGCAGCCAAATACAAAGGCCGCTCTGCCGGAACCATTGACGAGCTAAAAGCCGCTATGTGGGTGGCAGATAAATACCGCGAAATTGGGTTGAAACCCGGTGGCGATGATGGAACTTATTTTCAGTTTTTTAACATGTGGCGCAATGTATTGGCCGATAGGTCAACCATAGCCATCAACAACAAAAGCTTTCAGTTATGGAAAGATGTTGCTGTGGCTACGCCCGCCAATGTTGCCATCAATGCCCCATTAATTTATTTGGGCAATGCGGGTTTCGTTGATACCACCGCCGATGTTGAGGGTAAAGTAGTGGTTATTGAAGCCAACAATGCTGGTATTAACATGAGTGTTTCGTTGCCTACCTGGCGCTACCACCGTTACATATACAGCAAGCATGGCCAGCAATTTGTAAGCAAAGGTGCCGCAGCCATTGTATTTATTAGCGACGAAACAGGCGAACTGACGTGGAACGATGCAGTAGAAAATTACAAACTCGGCAGCTTTGATATTGAAGGTGGTGCCAACGAAAATGTAATAACCAAAGTACCCGTACTTTGGGTGCATGCTGCTGCCAAAAGCGCTTTACAACAACGTGGCGCAACTTTAATTGCCAACCTCGTCATATCTAAGTTTTCGTACCCATCGGTCAACATCATAGGTACTGTTGCTGGTACGGACAAAAACCTTCAATCGGGGTATTTGTTGTACAGCGGCCACACCGACGCTCATGGCATTCGCAACAATATAAAGGGCGATACCATTTATTACGGTGCCGACGATAACGCAAGTGTAAATGTGGCCATGTTGGCTAATGCAAGGGCATTTGTGGCAAAGCCAGGCAAACGGCCGGTAGTATTTGTTGTACATGGCGCCGAAGAGCGTGGTTTGCTGGGTAGCCGCTATTATGTGGCGCATCCCACCATTCCGCTTAATAATATTGTTGCGGTTTTAAATGGCGATATGATTGGCCGCAATACCAACGACAGTGCTGCGGTACTGGGGGTTCAGCCACCACATCGCACCTCTATGGATTTGGTGAAAATGGTAATGCAGGCAAACAACGAGGGACCTAAATTTAACCTCGATACTTTATGGGACAAGCCCAGCCATGTTGAAGGTTGGTATTTTAGAAGCGACCATTTGCCCTATGCAAGGCTGGGCATCCCTTCGATAATGTACACCACCTTGTTGCATGCCGATTACCACACCCCGCAGGACAATGCTGAAAATATAAACTATCCCAAACTGCTTAAAATGGCCAAATGGATGTACCGCACCGGCTGGAAGGTAGCTAATGCACCAAAGCGCCTTACCCGAGAAGCAAATTTTGCATTAGAACGCTAATCGTAACTTCCATTTTTTTTTGCAAATTAAAACAGGTAGAGGCCATCATACTGTTTTTTAAACGAAACACTAAGGTTGCAAAGCCAATGCTAATGTTGTAAAGTTGACTTTCAGGTAGCGTCAGCAATGCCAAACAAAACCACATAATGAAAAAGTTTTTGGCATTAGTACCAGCTTTACTGCTGGCAGGTATTACCTTATTTGCACAGGCCGATAAGCGCATAAAAGAGTTTAATATTTCAAAATCGGCATTGGCCATAAGCGGGTTCGACCCGATGGCATACTTTACCCAAAACAAAGCTATAAAGGGAAACAAAAATAACAGCGTTGTATAGGAAGGCATCACCTATTATTTTGCCACGCCTAAAAACCTCGATTTTTTTAAAGCAGCCCTGCCAAATACGAACCGCCCTATGGTGGCTGGTGTGCCTATGCCATGGGTGCAAGTGGCTAAAAGGTAGATGTAGACCGTGAAACCTTTAAGATTATCAATAATAAATTGTATCTTTTTTACAACAAATTTTTTACTAATACCCTCAATACCCGGTACAAAAACGAGGCCACTTTAAAAAGCAAAGCCGACGTTAACCGAATCAAATTCTATCATTAACAGGCCAGATCGTTAAACAGTATTATGTTGAAAAAATTAAATGATTATTCGCTATCTGGTACACTCATAGCTGAATATAAAATCAGGATAAAAAAGTTAAATAAAATTACTAACGGTACAAGTGCGACCTCCATGGTAATAGAGGCAGGATGCAACGACTGACGAAAACTGCTATAGAGCCCGGTTACAAAATATCAGCGCCAGATTGCGGATAGTCATTAAAAAATTAAAATTGCTGCTGGCGTTAGCTGCAGCAGTTACGGCGCATGGGCAAAAATCACAGGTGTTCGTTACCGGTTGTACGCATTAAAGTATACGATCCTATTGCCTTTTTTACATAGCAAAACCGGTATTGGGTTCAGAGATATTTACCACCGTTTGGAATAATGCCACTTTGTGTTTTAGCAACCGGCAACACCTGGATATTTTTAAAGCAGCCCCTGAATAATACACACCCAATACGTAGGTTACTGCGCCTTTGGTGCTACCGATGGGCATAAAGCCCCTATACAAACCGATACATAAACCATTACTAACAACTCGCGTTTCTTTAATTACAACCAACAGGTAAAAACTGCCTGGTCAAAATAAACCGCCCAATATTGAACAGGCCAATGGTAAATAGAGCAACATAAAGGATGTTGAATAAACATTACTAAACTTAGTAAAGCTGCTGGTTTGTTAACGGAATACTTGTATTATATTGTATTGTTCATTTTAAATTATACATTTTAAAAGCGTATTAATTACTTATTAATGCAAAGCGAAAAAGAATTTACTACCTGGGTAGAAGACTACTCCGACATACTGTTTGGTTATTTGCTGAAACATGGTTTGCCTAAAGAGATTGCCCGCGATATTTTACAGGAAACTTTTTTGGCTGCATGGCGAAATATGGACAGTTTTAGGGCTGAGGCGTCAGTAAAAAACTGGTTGTTCGTTATCTTAAAAAATAAGATAACCGACCATTACCGAAAATTAGCCAACAAAGTATCGGAAAATAGCATTGATTTGGATACGGTAGGGGAGCATTTTTTTGATAACAGTGACCACTGGAACAAAGGCGCCTACCCTCAAAACTTTAAAGGCAACTTTGAAAGCCCGGTTGAAACAAAAGAGTTTTATAAACTACTGCGTACTTGCGGCAATCGTTTAAAAGAAATTCAGAATGCTGTATTCTCAATGAAGTATATTGAAGGCCTGTCCAGCGAAGAAATTTGTAAGGAGCTTAACATTTCGTCGTCAAACTATTGGGTGCTTATACACAGGGCAAAATTGCAATTACGGGCCTGTCTTCAAAAAAATTGGATGGAAATACAAGATTTATGAAAGTTTCATTAACATGTAAAAAAGCGGTTGACCTTATAAGTAAAAAAGAAGAAGGTAAAATTACTTTGTGGCAACGCTTTCAATTATGGAACCATTTTGTTGAATGTAGCCTGTGCAAGCTATTTAACCTCCAAAATAAATCTATTGTAGACTCGCTTCCCCGCTTAAAAAACGAACCTGAGGAACTACTTTCTGCAAACGAAAAAAAGGAAATCGTTGACTTTAGCATCCAGGCCAAATAGTTTGCCGTTTATTCCAATCTCGTTATGTAAATTAACTTTTCTGGGCGCCTTAAACTAATAAGGTAGGTTACGTTTGGCCAACGCTTTTGTTCTGTAACAAAACAACTCAGCATTTTTGCACGAAGTCCAAATTCAAATAAATTTTGTTAAGCCTCGTGGTGATAATAATATGTACCATTGATGAAAGGGTTTATTCAGACAATAACTTTACCTGGCGGCTGTTTTGCCTAAGCATTTCCAAGCCCTCGCTGGTAGTAAGGTAGGGTAGGTTAAACTTCTTTTTATTAAACACGCTTATGTTGTACAATATTTTCCAGTGACGCATAATTTCCTTCCAGCCAAACCAAATGGAATGTTTTGAGTCATAAATATGGGCCGGCTCACTTCCTGCCCCATTTAACTCAATAATCGAAAAGTTTTTACCCTGGCACAGGTCTTCCCAATTATGGTACTTAATATCTAACCGGCCAAAATAAAACCCCTTTACATTGGTGCAAATATTGTTGATTACGGTGGTAAGACTTTCATTGTTTTGGTGCGAAAGATCAATAAAACGCGTTCCCCTGCAATGATTGCCAAAGGGCACCAACAACTTTTCTTTACCTGCCGGCAATACGTTTTGCAATGTTTGTGCGTATAACGCCTGCAAGGCTTCTATTTGTAACACGTACCGGTCGTTTTGCAATAATAATTGTAGAATGGTGCTATGCCCATCGCCCTTTACTGTTAAAAATTCTTTATAAACAATACCTGTAATTACGCCCATTGGCTGGTTCGGATACCTGTAATAAAATATGCCAACTTCCTGCTGGTAGGCTATATATTGTTGAAATAAATAATCAACACGGCTGGCTGCGTGGTAGGCCAATACTTCCTCCCAATTATGTAGCAAGGCAACAGCCATACCCCTTAAACCAATATCTGGCTTAGCAATTAGGGGGTAAGTTAAGGTTGACAGTTTGGCGGTAACATTGGCAACATCTTCGCCTGCTTTACAAAAAATAGTGGTGGGGTAGGTGCCTTTAGGCAAAAGGTCGTAAATACCTTTTTTGCTTTCCATTAAAAAGCCGCCATAGTTTATACCAGGGTTAGAAGTATTAAAAAAGAAAAACGACCGTGCCCGTAGGCTTAGCCAAAACCAATAAAAATAAATAGGGGCGTAAATGGTATTGAACGACCAATACTCCCAATGCAATAAACGAATACGCCATTGCTTTAACAGTGCATGCATAATAAATTATAAAATGTTTAGCTGGTTTGCTGCATTAAAACAAGGGGCATTTTTTGTAAGGCAGCCTGGTTGTTTGGTACATCAAAATAACGCATAGTTACCTGTTGGTTTGCTAATTGTACCATAGTTATACTTACTGTACGTGTTTCATTTATCCTGTTCATACAAATTTTATCGTGGTCGTCGCCCTCGCCACCCCATTGATGGAACTGCCAAATATTTTCGGTAGTCATTTCTTTTTTTGCAAACCAGTGGGTAAACCACCCGCGTCGCTTTTCCACGGCCCCGGCGGTGTATAGGGTGGCCGACGACCAAATGTGCGGCTTATGTTCGTTTAATTGTTTTGTAAAAAGGTCGGTTCCATCCCAACGGTATTCGTGCAAATACCCATTAGTAAATGCTACAAGGGTAAAGGGCTCCATATTGTGTAGCGGCACTTGTTGCAGGTAGGTTTGCAGGTTAGGGTGCAACATCATTTCCTTTAACATATTACCCCTGCTTTTTGCGTAATTGCCCGTGCTTGTATGATTTGCAAAGGCTCCATTTAGCAGCACGCAAACCTGTCCGTCGTTACGGGCAGCAATCCAGGTACTACCCGCCAACCCATCAACAGGGTACATTATTTGAAGGTTACTATGGGTAACTGTTTTGGGCGGTAGCGCAAAGGGCCGCAAATATTTTTCGTCGCGGCTGCTGGTAATTACCGGCCCCGCTAAAGTAGGCAAAAAAGTTACTGTGCACATAGTTGCTGGTACTTTACGGTTGCTTCGGCTACGCCAAATGTGGTAGATACTTTTTTGCCAAAACAGTTTTCAACTGCTATTCGTATAATAGCCATGTGATGTACCATATGTTCAACATTGTACAATAGTTCGCGCAGGTAATTGGTATTTATATACAATGGCGCCTGGGAATCGCGGCCTGGGTTTACCGCCAAAAGCAAATTTTTATCAGCTTTGGCAATCGTTTCACTCACCCGATTTAAATGGGCTAAGGCAACCTGTTTGTCTATTTCTACCAATTTATTTCGCTTCCGTTGGTCATAATCTACCTTTCCATTTTCGTAGCCATTGTTTAGTTCTTCAAACAGCTCCACTATATGCCTTGCATGTTGGCCAATACTTGCGTTGTTCAAAAGTGGTAGTACTTCGCTGTATTCGTTTGGTAACAGTGCTTCAATGCACTGTTGCAATTGTTGTAGTAATGATTGTGTGTAATTAATAAGGGGTGTATTGCTCATTTAGATAGGTGCATTTTAAAACGGTTGGGTAAAAGGGTTGAGGGTATAAACAATAGTAATTGTTTTCGGTATATGATTAATAAAACCAGCGTACTAATTAATACGGGTAGTGCGTAAATAAATAACTGCCCTCCATCGTTTTTAACAACAAGGCCCAAAACAAACAAGGGGCCGGCCACAGCCCCGCTCATAATGCCCAAAGCAAGCAAAGCACCCAGCGAGGTGGTTTTTGGCAAAACAATAAGCAGGCTCGCTAAAAGTTCCATAACACCAGTGCCAGTGCGTCCCCAGGGTTTAATACCAAGAGTAGTAAAAATACACACCGACTTTTCGGCGCCGCTAAATTTAAAATACAAAGTTTGTAACATAATTACAATTGCTACCAGGCGAAGCAGCCACGCGGTTAGGTTTAAGGGACGCATAAATTTTTTTTTGCTCTGACACTCATTTTTTAGCTGCCTTACAAATTACATGATCCGGAATTTATACATCATTTGTTTTTCTTTTGTAAAGGGTAATATTAATACACCCTTAAGTATGGCCTTAACCCAAAAACCATTAGCCCGCATTAACTGCCATATATTAATTTTACTACTACAGTAAATTGACTGGCCGCTGCCTATCAAAAAAGCCTTGTAGTATTTGGTACAAAAAAACAAATTTGACTTAATAAAACGGTCAAAACAAATGTTGTGTTGCACCAGCTAACCAAAACAATCAAATATAATGACTAAATGATTGTTTGGGTATTTGTATTTGCCTGCAGTTGCCGCCGTGTATTTTGCAGCGACGAGGCCGACCGGTGAAAACGTACCGTGTTTGTTTCGGTTTCAATATTTAAAATTCGTGCAAGAGTTGCTTTTATGGTAGCCTGGTCGTCGTCAAAACTTCCATGGCTGCTGGCATTGCTTGCATCCCTTGAGCCTTCGGGTTTGTTGTTAGGTGCTAAAACAAGGTCGGCTTTATTGCGTTTGTCTTTAAATAAGGCTGTTAATTCATCATCTGCAATAATAAATTTTTCCAACCCTAAAATAGCGGTTCCATTTTTTGAAAACGGGCCACGTCTTTTTTCTTCCAACGCATTGCTTACCATGTACAATAACGATTTATTATATATGTTGGCACAATGATCATCACGTTCGGCATCGTCAGATAGTGCAAACAAGGCAAAACGCTCAATACTTTTATTTTTTATGGCTGGTAAATAAGTGGTTTTAAAAAGGGCGATGGTGCAGGCTGGTGCCCATAAGGTGCAACTGGCAACTGTTAACCCTACACCTGTGGCACCTTTTAACGGACCTGTATTTATTTTGCCTTTGGTTGTAAGCAATTGAACCAGCAATGCATGAAAAATACTTCCGGCACTGTGGCCGGCAATATGAATTTCAAGGTTGTTACCGTATTGTTTTGCCAATGCAGCTACTTGTTGCAGGGCAATGCGTGCCCCTCCAATTTTATTAGTGGTAGCCAATAAAGCATTCTCCTTCATTTCATCCCATTGTAGTTTGCCGGTTAAAGCGCGGGCAATTGGTTCTAAAAAGTCGTCAAGCCTGTCCAGCATAAAATCTTTTGCGGCGTCTAAAATTCCTTCGGGCTTGCGTTGTTGAAACGCATCCTTTAAAATGTTGGTAATGGTACTCCAGTAATCGGTGTGCCAAATAAACGTTATTGGGTACACCTCACCCTGCAACAGTGGCGCCCGGTAGTCGGCAATACGTTGGGCCGCCGCCTGTGGGCTTACCAGCCCACCATGGGCGTACAACAACACACGCTTCTTTTTCCAATGTTCGGTTATGCGCGGAAAATCGTCCAAAAAAATGGTCTTAACATCGTCGGCCGAAGTGCCAAAATCGCCCGAAGGTTTTAGTTCGCCATTATTGCCGAGGCTAATGATATGTGGCCGTATATCGGCAAACGAATAGGCGTTAGACTTTGCCGCCGCAGTACTAAAGGCCACCGAGGTAGCTGTTACATTGTTTAGTACTACTGGTGCGCCCAACCTTGCCACCCATGTATCAGTGCCGTGTAGCAGCCAGTCGTCGTAGGTTACCAAGGCGTAGCCACCTTTTGCCCAATTTGGCCCCCACGAGTTTTGTATCCAAAACCCTGTGGAATTATAGCCCACTATGGCAAAGGCATGCCCGCCCAAAACAGTATTGCTAAAAGGTATTATTCCATTCTTATCTATATTGTTCCAACCGGTGGTAACACTACCAGTGGCATACAATATACCAACTTCGGCCATGGCAGCGTGCAAGGCTACAAGGTCTTTGTGATTTACACGGTAATATGCGCCCAGCGGTCGCCTTAGTGCATCAGTCATGCGCACATTGTTTAGCGATCCTTTTCGTTTTGTGTCGTATGGCCAACAGCCGTCGCTGCAAATACCATGTTTATGCCAGCCTTTCATTGCACCACGGGCACTGCTGCCGCTATATTTTTCGCCTGGCCACTCGTCGTAACGCCTGGCCATTTCGTACAACATACGGGCACTGACCGGGTCTTTGTCGGGCATTATTTTTCGCTGCAATAGTAAATAGTTCACCACGGTTGCAAGCCCAAAACCGGTGCAGGCCCCTTCCTGGCCCTGGTCTAACACAGGCACGTTCCATAACTTAAACGTTTCTAGCTCCATTTGAGATGGCACTTCGTATAAATTGGCCGAGTACATTTTGTCTCTAAAGTCAAGGGTGTCGGGCCGGGCATCGTAGGTGCGGTCGGGTATGTTACTTTTTGCCATTGTACAATTGTTTAGGGTAAATAATTAAAATTGATTAAATAAAGCTGTGATCTTTTTATCAATTTTAAAAATATACTTAATGAATGGCAATTGCAATAGGCGCAAATAGTAGCGGTAAGTGTTAGTTGGTGATTAACAGTAGGTTAATTAAGGCATTGCAGGGCTGTTGCGTAAAAAAATGGGTGACCGCACTGCGTAATTAAGTGCCATAGTAAAATGGACGACCTGGTGATAAAAACGAAGAATGCCTATGCTAAACACATTACACCTTATAAGTTGACGCAGTATAACCAATTATAAAAAAGTAATGCAGCCTTTCGTTGTTAGGCCATTAAAATTACAACCAAGGCAACGGTTACAATTACACCTACAAATACTTAAATGCCAACGCTCTCCTTTTCTGCTTTATTTATTTTGAGCGGGTCTGCGTCAACAACTTTTTGTTTGCTGGCGTAGCTCTAACCTCTTAACCCAATCATAAGTACGCCGCCAACAATTAAAATAAAACCGAAAATTTGTATAATGGGCGATATTTAGTTTTACGAAAATGAGTATGTAGTTAGGCTTACCAGGAAATTTATATATTTTCCCCAGGCTTTTATATGTTGTTATAATGGTTTCGCAGGCTATCTTCAAAAGTGCTTTCAAGCGGTTTGTTGGCATTAAATTCAGGGCTGTTTTTTTACCTGTTCCATTGTTTTGTTAATAAATACTGATTAAGTCTTCCACTCAATTTTACTTATCATAGCTACATCAATAATTACTTTTTTAACTGGCAGCCAATTGCCGGTTTTAATTACGGGGTACTGAATTTACCAGGTGGTGTCGTCAACAATAAAGGCCTTTACATCGCCTATTGCTCTATAGGATGTTTAAATAGTTTATCCGCTGATATGAGCTGTGCTGCGCAGGTGTCGGTCTCTAGTTGTATCAACATGGGGTTTACGCAATTCCGTAACGGCTTACCGCAGCGGTACCTGGGCTGGCATTACCATGCCCGATGTACAAATGCCGCCGGCCCACAATCCACCACCCCAATAACGGTTCCATGGATATTGCCCGTGTAACTTTGCTATGTGCTAACGGGTAACAGGTTGGTTGGTATCAATGTCGGGGTGGTTTTTTACCTGGTCTGCGCTTAAACCGGTGGGGATAGTGACGTTGTCCCGGTTGGGCGCATGTAATGGCTGCGGCGATAGAAAATATTTTTGCCCAAACAGCCAACTGCCGGTATCAACTACCAGGTACCCGGTTGTCCAGCTTATATCATCAAAATAAATTTCTTTTATGTTTCCAATTTCAGCGTCGGTTGCGCTGATACTGCAACCTGCAATGCAATTAAAATTTATTTCACAACTTTTAATTGCCGGTTAATAAAATGGTTTGTATAATGAAATGAAAATTTGCACCTACCTGTTTGCAATTATTACGCGGAAAGATAAGTGTACCATAATTACTTATTTTGAAACTATGCTATACCACTGCGTTGTAAGTACCATACATGGCACAAAGTTTTTACTGATAAGTTTTTAACCATTAATACAACAATAAATGCAACACGAAAAAAAAGACGATACGACTGTGGTTGGCAAAATGAACGATGACAGCAAGGTGGTTCCAAAGGAAGAAAGGGACCAAAGGCCTGAAAAGGAAGACGATAAAACGGTTGTTGGTAAAATGAATGATGAGCGGGAGGATAATATAGAAAGTGAAGGGAGTAATGAAGGAGACGACAGCATTGAGGCTATGGACAATAAGGCAGCTACCAATGCGCAAGGAAAAAATTATAATAATGGTATTACAGGATCGCAAGCTGCTTCAAGGGAAGGTGCAGGTGGCCAAAGTGCAAAAGGCGCTTTGCAGGCCGGGATGGAAGATGTTAAAACGACAAAGGATGGTCAGTGGCCATCATCTGGCTAAAAAAATATTTGTTTTCCTTAAACAAATACAAAAGGCTGCCCGATTACCAGGGCTGCCTTTTATTTTTTTAATAGAAGCTCATTTTGAAGGTTGCCTCCAATGTTGGGCAAAAAACCGGTTATAAGCCCAATAAGCGGTAAAAAAGCACATAGGCGGTACACATACTCAATACTGGTTTGGTCAACAAGCATACCAAGTAATGCACTGCCTATACCCCCCATGCCAAATGCAAAACCAAAAAATAAACCCGATATGGTGCCAACTTTACCGGGCAGCAGTTCCTGAGCATATACCAGTATGGCCGAGAATGCTGAGGCAATGATGATACCTATAATAACCGATAATACGCTTGTCCAAAATAAATTGGCGTAGGGCAGCAACAGCGTAAAAGGCGCCGCCCCAAGTATGGAAAACCAAATCACATATTTTCGGCCAAACCTATCGCCCAAAGGGCCGCCCAAAAGCGTACCTGCCGCAACGGCAAACAAAAAAACAAACAGGTAGTATTGCGAGCTTTGAATTGATACACCAAACTTATCAATTAAATAAAAGGTATAATAACTGGTTATGCTGGCCAGGTAAAAATATTTTGAAAAGATGAGTATCAGTAAAATGATTACTGACCATACCACGGTTTTTTTTGATATTACCGTACCGTTTCGCTTATCGGTCACTATTTCTTTTTTATGCAGGCGATGCATGTTTTGGCTATACCATTTGCCCACTTGTATTAGCACAGCTATTGCCAGTATAGCCAGCACCGAAAACCATAAAATATTTTTACGGCCATAGGGTTCAATAATTAATGCCGCCAGTAACGAGCCTATTGAACTGCCTGCATTGCCGCCCACCTGAAAAATGGATTGGGCAAGTCCGCGCCGGTTACCGCCTGCCATATAGGCAACCTTACTGGCTTCGGGGTGAAAAATAGAGGAGCCAATTCCAATTAGCGCCACTGATACCAATATAAGCCCATAGGTATTAGCTGTTGCCAGCAGCAACAACCCTATTAGCGACAAACCCATGCCCATGGCCAACGAAAAGGGTTGAGGCCGTTTATCCGTATACATTCCCACTACCGGTTGCAGTAATGAAGCAGCCGTTTGAAACGTTAATGTAATAAGGCCTACCTGCGTAAAATTGAGGTTAAATCCACTTTTTACAATAGGGTAAATAGAGGGTATGAGTGATTGGATAGTGTCGTTTAATAAGTGACAAAAACTGATATTTAGTAAAATGGCAAAAACCGTATTTTCTACTACGGCTTGTTTTACAGGCTGGTTTTTGTTAGTAACTGACGTGTTCATGTTGTTAAAAACGGCTAAGGTAAGCAGCTGTGTGGTAACATATAACTGGCAGGGCCACTTATCAATAATAAAAATATTTAGCCGGTTGTAGAGGTAATTGTGTTGCTTAATAACCTTGGTCGCACCGTTTAATACAACCTTTTGGCAAAATATAAAGTCAAGTAAGTTTTGAGGGTAATATAAAAATATTTTTCCACTACTTTTTTACGATGGCGGGCTAACCTGCCTTTTAATGCTATTGTAACACGGAGTAAGCTTTGGCGGCTATTTTATTTGAAAAGCACTAACTGGTATTAATGAGCATGAGTTTAACGGATGGATATAGAAAAGATATTGATGGCTTACGTTCCATTGCAGTACTGTCTGTTATTTTGTTTAACCTGGGGTATGTGCAGTATGGTTATTTAGGGGTTGATATTTTTTTTGTGATCAGTGGCTACCTCATTACCTCCATCATTTATTCTGACACGTTGGCCAAACGGTTTTCCCTAAAAAATTTTTACCTGCGCAGGGTACGGCGTAGTATCCGCTGGTGTTGTTTACCAGTTTAATAGCGCTGGTGCTGGGTTTTTTTGTTATGCTACCCAACGATCTTGAAAACCATGCGCAGTCGGCAATAGCCACTAACCTGTTTGGCAATAATATTTTACAGGTGCTTACGCTTAGCAATTACTGGGCGCTTAGCAATGAGTATAAGCCTTTAATGTACACCTGGAGCCTGGGCGTTGAGGAGCAGTTTTATCTTATTTACCCTTTGCTATTTATGGTGTTTACCGGTAAACGCCTAAAGTTTTTATTGCCGTTGATTGTACTACTTACCGTTGTTTCGGCACTGCTGTTTTTTAGATCAACCGACAGTTTAAAAAGTTTTTATTTGCTTCAATACCGTTTTTTTGAGTTGGCTATTGGTGGCCTGGGGGCAATTGTTTTTGGTAACAGGCACATTAGTAAATTTTGGACAATACCCGCCATATTTTTGCTGTTGGCAGGCCTGCTTACCAGGTTCAATATTTCCCGAAACTATTATTTGGTAATGGTGTTTGACGCTACCTTTCTTTTATTGGTTATTGGCAGTAACGACAGTAAAATGCGCAGGTTGTTGGTCGAAAACACTTTTATGGTGTACCTGGGCAAAATTATTTTTAGCATTTACATGTGGCACCAAATAGTGATGGCCTTTGCCAGGTATATTTTTATTGATCATTTTGGATATGCGCAGTCGGGTATCTTGATAGGTATTATGATTGGTTTGTCGGCACTTACCTATACGTTGGTTGAAAAGCCTTTTCGAAATGCTGCATATATATATCTGAACGCAGATTGTTCGGTACGCTGGTTTCCTTGTTTTTAGCAATAACGATACCCGCATTTTATCTTTTTGGTGTGGGCGGTATTTGGCGCGATGTTCCTGAGTTGGGTGTAACTGCTGCGTTGGCTGAGTTTGCCCCATTTTCAAAAAAACCCAATCCTAACATCATCTATAACTCACGCATTTACGATTTTGATAAAGATTTTACCGCCAATAACCGCAAAAAAGTTTTGGTGATCGGCAACAGTTTTTCCCACGATTTTGTCAACGTTCTGCTTGAGTCGTCATTCAGGGACAGTATTCAGCTTTCGTATGTTGTTGATATTTACACTCACCCGCAGGTACAGCAACGCTTAAACCAGGCAAACTATATCTTCTTTTCAAAAATTGATTATAGTCAGTTGCTTGATTATATGCAAAAATGTACGATCGACACCCAGAAAGTAAAAAATGTGGGCACAAAAAACTTTGGTACCAACAATGGTATTTATTATAACAATCAAAAAGATACCAGCTACTGTAGCCAGCGCACTGCTATGGAAATATGGAAATGATGTATTGAACAACAAGTTGCAGCAGGAATGGCGGGGTAAGTATATTAACCTGATTGCATTGGTAATTGATAACAGCGGTAAAATGCCTGTATACACCGACAACTGTAAAATTATAAGCCAGGATACCCGCCATTTTACACAGGCAGGGGCAAGCTATTTTGGCCGCCTCATTAACTTTGACCAGGTATTCGGTAAATAATATTTTTGATGAAATACTTTTTAGCTGGTTCACCAAAAGCCAGTTGTATAAAAGGCGTAAACTTAGTAAATAAAACCTGGGCAAAGATGCCCGCTACGAGCTAAAAACTGCCAATAACGGTAAGTTTTATTTTAATTTTAACGCTACCAACCGGCAGGTATTTGGGTTAAGCGATATGTTTGAAACCGAGGCAACACACACTATGGTTAACCAGGTTAAGGCTAATGCAGCCAATACGCCAATTGACGATATCACCAAATAGGTGTTATTTTTAATAATTGGCTTTCTTTGCAATGCACAAAAATTAACCCCGGCAAATTGCGCGGGGTTTTGTTTTTGAATCGACTTTTATACATGTTCATTTTATTAAGCTGTAATTATTTAAGAAATCGTTCGTTTGTATTGTTTGCGGCCCTTGAAAGTGTTGTGTTTATAAAGGCAACAGTTATTGGGTTTGTTACAATAGTTTTACGCCCAATAATTGTGTTTACTTTATTGTTTTGATGTATGCCCCAGCTATGCAGAACCATTGTAAATAAAGATGCGTAGGTATATCTAACCGTTTAAAAAACCCCAATGAAGTGTTTGTTTACCATTGTTTTTTGTAGTGTGTTGTTTTGGCAGGGAGCGTTTGGGCAGTACAGGATTGGCGATCGAGTTAAAAATGTGCCTATAATGGTAACTCTAAACAATTCGCAACCGGTAAAAAGCCTTGCCGATTTACAGGAGGAGGTGACCATAGTTGATTTTTTTGGTACATGGTGTAAACCGTGCATAAAGGCGTTGCCACAATTGACCGAATTACAACAATCGTTTAAAAATAAGGTGCGTTTTATACTTGTATCTAACGAGGCCGAAAGTGTGTTAAGTGCCTTTATCGAAAAAAGAAAACCTTTTACTTTACCTGTTGTGGTAGATAAGCAAAATGAATTTACGTTAGCTTTTCAGCCAGTATCCTATCCGTATACCGTTGTATTAAGTAAAAACGGAATCGTGCTGGCTTTGCCCTCAGTTGCCGAAATGACCGCTGAAAATATAACCTCGTGGTTAAGTCAATCAAAAACAAACACTGCAACTGCCAACCCAAAGCCAATGGAACCTGTTACCCCGCAAACAGCCGAACCAACACTTAAAGCTTCATTATCGTTTCAGCAGGACACCAGCCTGCTGGGCCTGTCGCAACAATTTATTTATGCGGCAAAAACCAGTGCCCCTACAAAGCAATTACAGGAGCAGTTATACAACCTGCCTTACCAAAGGCTGGTAAGTGATTTGGACTCTGATAATAAAAAGAAGGCCTTTTGGATAAATATTTATAACGGCTACACCCAAATTTTGCTTCGCAGCGATTCAACTTTATATGAAAGCCGTGGCAAATTTTTTAAGGCCAAACAAATTGATATTGCCGGCAAAGTATTTAGCCTTGATAAAATTGAGCACGGCTTTTTGCGCCGCTCCAAAGTAAAATGGAGCCTTGGCTATTTCAACCGCCTTTTTCCCGGTAAAACCGAAAAGGACCTGCGGGTAAATAAAGTAGATTATCGTATTCATTTTGCGTTAAACTGTGGTGCCAAAAGTTGTCCGCCCATTGCATTTTACAATGCTGCCGAAATTGACAAACAGTTGGATGTGGCTTCCAAAGCCTACTTATCTGGCGAAGCCGATTACAAAAGCACTGAAAATAAGGTGTATTTACCCGCCATTATGAGTTGGTTTAGAGGCGATTTTGGCGGCAAAAAACACATGGTCACCTTACTGCATAAGGTAGGCGTACTACCTGCCAATGTAAACCCGGCTGTTGGTTTTAAGAAGTACGACTGGGATTTGTTTTTAGAAAATTATCAGGGCGAAGCGAGCAAATGATGCTGGTAAACAAAAATCCAGCATAAAACTATTAACGTAATTACCTGTTAAAAAACACTGTTGATTCAAACTGTTCAAAATACCGCCTTAGTACTTTTTTCGCGTTCAGCCAGGGTTGAAGCTGCAAATAAATGTTTTGTTACACACGGCAAAACAGCCAATAACCTACAAGTATCGCAACTATTGGTGAGGCGGGCAAAAGCCATTGGTAAACAATCAGGACTTCCCTTTTTTATTGTTGATGAAACACTGCAGCACGGTGAAACCTTTGGCGGGCGGTTGCGTAATGCAGTGGCAGATGTGTCGGCTTTGGGCTATAATAAAATATTGTTGGTGGGTAACGACTGCCCTGCAATAACGGTGCGGTTACTTCAACAGGCAGCGCTTCAACTTCAAACAAAAAGTATGGTTTTGGGCGCCACTCAATGCGGCGGTGCATATTTAATTGGCATTGACTGCAAAAGGTTTGATGCCCATTTGTTTGAAAATATTACCTGGCACACCAACGCCGTTTACACCCAGCTAGCCACCCTTTGCACCAATGTTTTTGCATTGCCCCCGCTGCACGAAGTGAATGGTTTTTTTGACCTGCTGTCGCTGCCCAATTCGTTTATATACCCCCCTATTTCAAAGCTTGCAGCCAGTTTGCGGGCCTCCTTCATGTGCGTATTTAATATACTCCGCCTAAGTTTCACTTTTAATTACGCCAGGCGTTTAGCTGGCCTTAGGGCTCCACCGTTGGTGGTTGCCTGATTTTTTTTTTATACTGTTTCCTTTCATTTTTATTCAAAAAAATTATATGAAAAAGAATTGCTTTTTTATACTGTTATTGTTTTGCTCCATTGTTGCCAACGCCCAAAATGAAGTAAAAGTAAATGTAACTAGCTTGCTCAATCAAAAACCTATTAATGGCATGGTAGTAAACATTGCCAATAATGGTATTGGGTTTAAAGACTCTGCCACAACCGATGCCTTTGGTAAAGTAACTTTTAAAGGGTTATTGCTTAATAGTACCTACACAATTTCAACACGCCCAACCGATGAATACCAGCAGGCGATGGCCGACGAAATAGAGCTTCGGTCGAGCAATACACAAACCGTGGCGCTGGTGTTGGCCACCAAACGAACTGCGCAACTGGGCGAGGTAGTTGTGTCGTCCAAATCGTTTGCCAAAATAAATACCATAAACGCCGAAGTTAGCAGCCAGCTAAGTGCAAAGGAGTTGCGGTTGCTACCGGTAGAAGGTCGCGACATTACCCGTGCATTGTACCGGTTGCCCAACGTGGCGCAAGCCACCGGAACTTTTACCGAAGCCAATAATATTAGTATTAACAGCTTTGCCACCCAAAGCTCTATTTTTTTAATAGATGGAATGGAGAATGTTGAAGCAGCCCTTAACCAGCCAAAATTTCCGATGACGGTTGGTTTTACCCGCAACATTAATGTTTTGACCAATAATTACTCGGTTGAATATGGAGGTACTTACAACGGTATAATAAACGTAACCACCAAAAGTGGTAGCAACGAAGTAACCGGCGAAGCATTTTACCTTGTAAGGCCCGGTCGCCTAACCGATGGCCGCCCAAAATATAGTACCAGGGACCTGTCGGGCAACCCGGTAAAAGATGGTTTTCAGCGCAACCAGGTGGGCTTTTCGGTAGGCGGTCCAATCGTAAAAAATAAGACCTTTTATTACATTAATGCCGAGCAAACTTTCGATAAAAAAGATTGGGCTCTTATATCGCCCGATTTAGGAATTGCCAGCAGCGTAAGCGGCAAAAATAACTTTACCCTGTTATCGGGTAAAATTGACCAGGTATGGAGCAACCGCTTTAAAACAACGCTCCGGGTAAATAAAGGCTACGTGCAAATTGAAAGGCCGGGCGGTGGGGTAGATGGAGACCTGATTTTTCCGCAGCAGGGCATAATACAGGATCGCAACGGTACACTAGTAGCATTGCAAAACACGTACAGTTCGGCCAGGTTAACAGCCCAAACCGATATTCAATACTCCACTTACCTGTGGGACTATTACCGCCCAATGACACCCGGTTTACCTACAGTAACCGTACTTGGCCCCACCGAAAAAATCATAGCCCGGCTGGGTAGCCCCGGCATTCAATACATTGATAAAGAAAAGACGGTTCAGGCGGTACAAAAATTTACCTACTATGCCAACAACCATACATTAAAATTTGGCGCTGGCATCATAAGTTCCAATATGTCGTTAACAGGTGGTGGCAACCCCCGTGGCGAATACTTTGTAAAGCTTACACAAGCGCAGGTTGATGGCATAAGGGGCAAAGAGTTTAATAGTAACTTAAGCTATACCGACATTCCTGCCGATGTACAGGTAAGAAGTGTAGATGTAGAACTAAGGCCCTCCTCTTTTGGCACTATCCAAAACCGGCCTTATGCTTATTTTGAAGACTTATGGGCGGTAAACAGTAAACTAAACCTGTCGCTGGGGCTTAGATACGACTACGATAACATAAGTAAAAGCGGCAGTAATAACGGCGATTACAACAACCTTGCACCACGCATGAGCTTTAATTATAAAATTGGCGAAAGCAGCGTAATTCGCGGCGGCTATGGTATTTATTACGATAAAATACAGTACACCATTTATAGCGATGCAAGACAATTTACTACCAACTCGGCCGATTATAAAAACCAGCTAAGGGCTTTGCAGGCGTTGGGTAAAATTAATAAAGATGCCAATATTGATAACCTGGTAAGCGATGGTAATTTAAAGGCCAATATTACCGGCGTAAGCTACCTTAATGCACCTACAAGTGAAGCCTTACAGGCCAACCGCAGTAAGCAGTTTAGCAACGAGCTTCGCATATTAAATCCTAATGGGTGGCAAAACCCGTACTCGCAGCAGGCTTCGCTTGGGTTTCAAAAACAAATTGATGATAACAAGCTGTTTTATGTTGATGTAATGTTGGTAGATGTACATAACTTATTTAGGCTGGCCGATTTAAACGCACCTGCTTCGTATTCGTTTGGGGTTGATCCCAAAAACATCAGGGCACGTAACGTATCATCTGCCGATAGTACCCGTGCAATACCTATTTATCGCGATAGCCGCGGCAGTTACTCGCTGGTAAACGGCGATACCTTGCGCGGTATAGCACGTACAGTTAGCATGAGCGAAAGTAAGGGCAGAGCCAGGTACCTGGGTATTAGCCTTAATTATCAAAAAGATAAAGGCGCCGACAAATACGCCTACCGATTTACCTACACACTAAGTTATGCCCGCAACAATACCGAGAGCATTAACTTTAGGGCCATGGATAGCAACAACTGGCAACAGGAGTGGGGGCCTACCAACAACGACCGTACCCATATTTTAAATGGTTCGTTTTATTTTTTCCCTACGGACAACTTAAGCTTTAGCGCCAATGCACTTATACAAAGTGGTATGGTAATTAACAGGGTACCCGATGGCTCGGCGCCGGTATTTTTTAACAATAGCGTACCGGTAATTTTAAACGGTGTGCAACAGCGCACTACCGATATTAATGGCGATGGCCGTTCGTTTAGTGCTAACTATACAGGCAACAACGACCGTCACCCCGGCGAAAAGCGGAACAGCGACCGTTTGCCATGGAGCAATAATTTTGATGCCTCGGCGCAGTATATCATCAAAATGAAAGGCAATGCTACTTTTCAATTAAGGCTCGATTGTTTTAATGTGTTTAACGCGGCCAACTTAAGCGGTTATAGCAATAATGCTTTGGCCAGCAACCAAATACAGCCGGGGCCGGTATCGGGCGGCACATTAATCAGGCGCAGTTTTGGGCCTCCGCGCCAGTTTCAGTTGGGCGTAAACTATTTCTTTTAATTGTAAAGGGAAGTATTAAACCTTCCACCACCATTTTATTGATGCGTTGTATTTATTTGTTGTGTATAGTGGCCGCCAGCTTAATGGCCGCCTGTAACGGTAACAAGGCCACCGAAGCAAGTAAGCTGCCGGGTACCTGGAGCGAAATTGAAACAAAGGCAAAGGGAAGCTCAATTACCATGATGATGTTTCAGGGCGACAAAAAGGTGAATAGATATATGAACGAATATGTGGTTCCCCAAATAAAGAAGTTGTACAATATCCAGTTGCAAATTGTACCCGGCCAGGGCAAGGAGGTAGTAGGCAACCTAATGAGCGAAATGGAGGCCGGTAAAAAGGTAAGCGAAATAGATGTTTGCTGGATAAATGGGGAGACCTTTTTTCAGCTTCGCCAAATTGATGCTTTGTTTGGACCATATTCCGGGCTGTTGCCAAATTCAAAATATGTTGACTCCTTAAATCCTACCATCAAATACGATTTTCAGCAACAGGTAAACGGTTACGAAACGCCATGGGGACAGTCTCTTTTTTATCTAATTTACGACTCGGCCCGTTTATTAAATGCACCGGTAAGCATGGCTAATTTCGAAACCTATTTTAAACAACGGCCCGGCAGGTTTACCCTTGCAACCGATTTTTCGGGCATGACGTTGCTTAAAACGTGGCTGGTGGAATTGGCCGGGGGAATGAACGAATTGGATGGCCCGTTTAATGAGGCTAAGTACAATAAATATTCAGCGCAGTTGTGGCAGTGGCTCAATACCAATAAACAATATTTTTGGAAGAAAGGCGAAACGTTTCCATCGTCCAATACAACCGTATCGCAAATGTTTAGCACTGGTGAACTTGACTTTACCTGTAGCTTTAACGATGCTGAGATAGATAATAAAGTTGGCGAAGGAGTGTACCCTACAACAGCAAAAGCGTTGATACTTGCACCCGGTACCATTCAAAACACACACTACGTAGGTATTAGTGCAAATTCAGGTAAAAAGGAGGCCGCAATGGTATTATGTAATTTTTTGTTGAGCCCGCAGGCGCAGGCACGCAAAAGCGATATTACCTATTGGGGTAGTGGTACGGTACTTGACCTGCAAAGTTTGCCGCCTGCTGACCGTGCGCTGTTTGACAGCCTGCCTAAACGCGTGTACGGTTTACAAAATAGCCAGTTAAAAGACCGCGCAATAAAGGAACTGGCACCTGAGTACATGCTACGGGTATTTGACGATTTCAGATCAAAAGTAATCAATGGATAAACGCTGGAAGATAGCCTCCATTATTGGGTTGGGTTGGTTTGCTGCCTTACCGCTGGTACTTAGTATTGGCTATGCCTTGCTGTATAGTTTGGGGGTTATTGGTGCGCTTAACAAGGGCTTCACTTTATTGCACTGGCAAAAATTGTTTACCGAAAGTGCAGTGTTTGACTCCTTTGCTTTTAGCGCCTATATAGCCGTGGTAACCATAGTGGTGGCAGTAGCACTTTCACTTACTATAGCGCTGCAATACCATCGCCATTTGCAGCGGGGTTTTTTTTCGTCGGTTATTTTTTTGCCCATGGCTTTTCCGGCATTGGTGTCCGCTTTCTTTTTTTTTCATGCCTTGTCAAAGTCAGGCCTGCTATCGCGGCTGGCTTACAAGGCGGGTATTGTAAACTCCATCGAGGCCTTTCCCGACCTGGTTAACGACCAATGGGGGATAGGTATTATTGCTGCTCACCTGTTTATTTGCTTTCCTTTTTTTGTAATGCTTTTTGTAAACCGCATTAAAACCGAAAGGGTAGGGGCTTACCTTTCCCTTGCCAAAAGCCTGGGGGCAACCCATTGGCAGGCGCTAAAAAAGGTGGCCATTCCGTTGCTTATCAAAAAAACATTGCCCAACATTTTACTGTACTTCATTTTTATGTTTGGCTCGTACGAAATACCGTTGCTGCTTGGCCGCTCAAGCCCCGAAATGGTATCGGTATTGGCAGTGCGCAAACTGCAAAAATTTAACCTGTACCATATTCCACAGGGCTATGCAGTGGCAGTATTGTACACCGTTTTTACCCTTGGCTTGCTAATAATTATTTTACGATCTCAAAAGCTTGACTATGACCTTTAAACCCAGGTACGTGTCCATAGCTGTTATTACGCTGGCGTGCATTACGCCCGTATTGGTATTAGTATTGTTGTCGCTATCGCAAAGCTGGGTGTACCCAAAGGTTATACCGGGGCGGCTTTCGGTAAGCCAGTGGCGCGAAGCATTGAGGCAAAATACAGGTATTGCCAACAGCCTTTACATTACACTGCTGCTGGCTGCCGCTGTAGCTGTTATATCCACCACCAGCGGCTTTATATGTAGCAAATGGATTGCATATCACAAACATAAAAAACGCTTATTACTACTGGCATACCTGCCCTTTGTACTATCGCCTGTTATACTGGCCGTATGCCTCAAATTCTATTTTATAAAACTTAATTTAGCCGGCACTTTTGTTGGTGTGTTGCTGGCACAACTGGTGATTGCTTTTCCATACAGTACTATATTTTTTACCGGTTTTTGGAACCGCCAAATGCTGCAATACGAGCAACTTGTGCAAACCCTTGGCGGCTCGCAGGGGTATGCTTTTAAAATGGTAATAGTACCCGCCGCAAAACCGTTGTTACTCATTTGCTTTTTTCAATGTTTTTTAATTGCGTGGTTCGAGTATGGGCTTACCTCGGTAATAGGGTATGGAAAGGTGCCAACCTTAACCATTAAGGTGTACCAGTTTGTAACAGAAGCCAACATTTACTACGCGGCGCTTAGTTGTTGTTTGCTGGTGCTACCGCCCATACTACTTTTGTGGATTAACAAAAGGATTATTTTTAGGCAGGTTAAATAATGTTTTTACACTTACAACATATACAAAAAGGCTATGGTACGCAGCAGGTGCTTAACAATGTAACCGTGCAACTACCCGCACAACAAACCCTTAGTATTTTAGGTAGAAGTGGATGCGGTAAATCGACATTGCTTAAAATTATTGCGGGTATTGAAATGGCCGACAGTGGAAGTATTTATTTAAATACAAAAGATATTACGCACCTTAAACCTGCTGAACGAAATATTGTATATCTTTTTCAGGAGGCGTTGTTGTTTCCCAACATGAATGTTTTTGAAAATATTTCGTTTGGATTAAGGATACGTAAAAAAAGCGAACAGGAAATAAAAAAGCAGGTAAATAAAATGGTGGAAAGCCTAAGCCTTGGCGGTCATATTAGTAAAATGCCGCATCAACTATCGGGCGGACAAAAACAACGGGTGGCATTTGGCAGGGCGCTTATTATACAGCCACCGCTTATTTTGTTAGATGAACCATTTAGCAACCTGGATGTAGAAACCAGGACAAACATGCAGGGCCTGTACAAACAGGTAGCAAAACAATACAGCCTAACTGCCTTGTTTGTAACCCACGATTTAAAAGAAGCCTTGATAATGGGCGACCAAATGTCGTATATGCAACAGGGGCAACTACAGTTGTACCAAAACAAACAGGATTTTATGAACGATGAAAAAACCGGGGTAAAAAACGAACTGGTTTTTTGGAATGGATTATAATAACTGGTAACCGATTTAAAATTTAAGACAAGTATGAAAGAGAGCTTTGAACACTGCGAAACGATCTATTGGGTGTTTACCCAACTATGCAACGATAAGTGTGGCCACTGCTACAACAACTCGGGTCCGCATGGGCAGCGTATATCAATGGAAGAGTGTATGCAGATTATTGATAACATGCCCCCTAAAGTTGATAAGATAATTTTGAGCGGCGGCGAACCACTGGCCGAACGTGCCATACTATATGCCATACTGGACAGGCTAACCGAAAAGTATGGAAAGGAACAGCGCATAACCCTGCAAACCAATGGTGACCTGATGACGCCTGCTATATTGGATATTTTGTTGGAGAAAGGCATTAAATCTATCTCTATTGCATCGCTGGACCGTTTTCATAAACATGCCGGTGCCAGGTTGGATGGACTGAAAGAACTGTTTAATTCAAAAGGAATGGTTGACGCCATGCCCTACCATACCATTGGCCAAAAAAAGGGAAATGAAATAGACCCCTCGTGGATTACTTACAGTTATTTTGGTGCTAATGAAGATATGTGGTTGGGCGGCAACTGGGCCCGCGGCCGTGCCATGGAAAACGATATTTGGTTAAAGGAACCCAACCATAATTTTTGTGCAATACAATCAGGTGCCCGCAACTTTTTGGGAGGGTATAATGATGTAATACAGGAAGTAAGCATACAACTGTGGGCTATAAACCCTTGCTGCCCTGGCACCAAATACCCCATGGGCGATGCCCGCGTTGAAAAGGTGGCCGACGTACTTACACGCATGACCAAATCGGAAATTTTTAAAGCACTAAACGATGGCGAGCCCTATAAAATGGGCGAGAGCATAGGTATTACCGAGGAATTTGCCCGCGAACGTGGCAAGGACTTAAAAAATATTTGTTTGTGGTGCGATGAGTTTTTTGATCACTTACATGGTAAAAAGGGCATAAGCGCTTCATCGGAAAATCTAGCTGTAACTATTTAAAAATGGGCAGTAGGCGGCTTTGGTATTAACAATGGTAATATATTGTCAGTTGATGCCTTTTGCGATTGGTCATTTACATTCTACAAAACCAATTTTCCGAACCATAACGAAATTTCTATTTCACGGTATATGACTTCTACCCAAAAAAATGCCCTCATTATTTTTGTACGTACGCCCTTGCTGGGTAAGGTCAAAACCCGGTTGGCCGCAACTGTTGGCAACGGGCAAGCGCTTAAAATTTATGTGCAATTATTGCAGCATACCAAAAAGGTAGCTGGCGGCGCTAATAGTACCTGCTTTGTTTTTTATGCAGATGAGATACAGCTAAACGATATGTGGCCTTTACCAATGTTTAGCAAAAAACTACAGGCAAATGGCGATCTTGGCCACCGGATGCAAAATGCATTTGAAGAAGTTTTTGCCGAAGGATACCAAAAAGTTTGCATAGTGGGTAGCGACTGCCCGGGGCTAACCACCAACCATATTGATAATGCATTTGAGTTATTAAACAACAATGAGGTGGTTATTGGTCCATCGTACGATGGCGGCTATTACCTGCTGGCCATGAAAATACTGCAGTGCAATCTTTTTAAAAATATCCCCTGGAGTACCGCAGAAGTTATGGTAGATACCATTAGTAAACTTAACCATGTGGGCACATCGTTTGCACTGCTAACAAAACTGAGCGATGTAGATACAGAAGGAGATTGGTTGGATAACAAGCATTTATTATTGGTGTGACATTAGTTACGCAGCGGTATAAACCAATCACTTAGTTTCACAATTATCTTTTTTTTTAAAAGTAAAAACGTAACTTTTACTGATGGACTTTAAATACCTACAGGTAATTATACTGGCTGCGGTTTTTGCACTTCAATATATTTTTGAACATGTTTACCCGCAACGCAAAGAAATAAACAGTTGGAAGAATGAACGCTTTAACATATTGGTAGGCATTGGCAATATATTGGTGACTTTTATACCTGCTGCCTTGTTGGTGCAGGGACTGCAATTTGCCGCCGACCACCACCTTGGTTTACTGTACCAGTTTACTACGCCGTTTTGGCTGCAACTGGTAGTTGGTATTTTTTTGTTGGATTGTTGGATGTACTTCTGGCACAAGCTCAACCATATTATTCCGTTCTTTTGGCGGTTTCATAGTTTTCATCATAAAGATGAAAAAATGAATACCACCACTGCCATACGCTTTCATTTTGCAGAGCTGTTAATGTCGTACCCTGGCAAAGCCCTGGTTTGTTTTATATTCGGTATTGGATATACGCCGCTACTGGTGTATGAACTGCTGTTTTTTGTAGCGGTCATTGTTCATCATTCCAATATTTACATAAGCCCGGCAGTTGATCGCGTTTACCGTATGTTGTTTTCATCGCCCATTATGCACCGCATTCATCACTCAAACCTTTGGGAGCATACCAATAGCAATTACGGTGCGCTTTTTAGTTTTTGGGACCGGTTGTTTAAAAGCCTCAATTTGCAATCGTCTAAAAACGTGCAATTCGGGTTGCCTGCTAATAATACCCAACCCTTACATAACAACAAATAGCCTTTACAGGTAGCTTTATGCAAATAAAAATTACCTGGTTTAATTATAGTTAATACTGCGAAACACGAAATAGTAACTTCCTTCGCTAATACACAACCATACTGTTTACTTTCATTTAAAATAACTGCTTGTTTTATAAGATTGTAAAAATATTGGTACGGCTTGCGCTGCAATTATATTGCAACAGGTTTACCATTGCCAATAAAAGCTGGCTACGCCAAAAAGGGCCACTACTGCTGGCATGCAATCACCCCAACTCCTTTTTTGATGCCATTATTATCGGTAGCCAGTTTAATGAGCCCGTGCACTTTTTGGCCAGGGGCGATGCGTTTAAAAAGCCATGGGTGCGAAAGTTACTTTCGGCCTTAAAAATGATACCCATTTACCGCTTGCGCGAAGGGCGGGAATACCTGGCTTTGAACGATGCTACTTTTGACACTTGTGGTACCATTTTGGCCAATGGCGGTATACTACTAATATTTTCGGAGGGGCTTTGCATAAACGATTACCACATAAGGCCGCTAAAAAAAGGTACCGCCCGCATTGCCATCAATGCATGGAGTAACCCCACTATTGCCAACCATTTTAAAGTGCTGCCTGTAGGTATCAGTTACAATAATTTTCGTGGTTTAGGTAAAAAAATCTTTCTCCAGTTTGGCGAGCCATTGTTAGGCAGTCAATTTAATTTTAACGGCAATGCAGGCGAAAGTATCAATAGGTTTAACGAGGTGTTATCAAATAATCTTCAAGGGGTAAGTATGGATACTTTTGGCGATGTAAGTGGCCCACAATTGTTGCTTTCTAATTTTGAACGTATTGCCGTGGGCGAAAGGCAGGGCATTATGGCGCTCAGGCAACATTTACCAACATTGGAGGCAATACCAGTTTTGTTTATAAAAACACCACCCTTTGTTGCAACAAAGCAACGCCTGTTTTTTACAATAATGTTAATGGTAGTATTGTTGCCCGCTGCAAGTGTTGGTTGGTTGCTTCATGCACCGCTGTATTATCTTCTAAAAAATACTATTGCCAAAAAAACTACCGGAACGGTATTTTTTGATAGTGTACTTTTTGGTGTGCTGTTGTTGCTTTATCCATTATTGTATGTTGTTGTTAATGTAGTGATATGGCTAATTTGGTTAAATATTTGGGTAACCGCACTTTTGTTGTTGATACCCTTATGGGCAAAAGCCGCATTATTATGTAGGGAAGCCGTAGTTGCAGTAGCCAACTACCTGGCATTGTCCAAACAACAAAAAAGAATTATTGACCGGTTGTTTACCTGATTTTATTCAAACTCATTAAGCCTATCATCCATTCGGGCAGTGGTTTTTGATGTTTTCGTTTCTGTAAGTTTAAATACAGTCCCAGCTTTTTTAAAATGGGCACCCGGTGGGTTTCAACCAGTTCAATTAAAGTGCCGTCGGGGTCTTCTACATAACAAAACCTGCCTGCCGTGTCGTCCATTGCAAATGAGTGGGCACTATCTACCGTAAACGGAAACCCGGCTTTACCCGAATGTTCTTTTAACCCGTCCATATTTAACACATCAAAACACAGGTGAATAAAACCACAGTCGCCCCAGTAACGTTCGGCGTAAATTTTTTGTGGTGTGCGTTGTTTGGCGCAAACCAATTCAATTTGTACCGAACCCAATAACTGGCTGAAAGCGCCATTTTTACCTAAGCCTTTTTTTAGCAAAACGCGTTCATATACCTCGCCTTCCATGTGGCCTGGCGGCACATCACTAAGGGAGGCTGTGCCTGAGTATATTACTTCGTCTATACCCAAAACTTCTTTATAAAATCCAATAGCTTTTTGCATATCGCTTACACCTATTACTGCGCCCACTACACCACCACAAAGGTCGGTTCCTGTTTTAAACCATTCGTCTCCTTCTACCATATCAAAGCAATGTCCATAGGTGTCAGTCAACCAAAAGTGCAACCGGTTGTCGGGCGTATTGTACAATGGCGAAACAGTAACCTCGGTCATCTTCAAAAAAAGTTGGTGAGATGCCCTTATGTTTCTCGATTTAATTTTGATGGCATAAATACCTAAATCGCCCAGCAGAGGTGTTGTTGCGGCCGTGCACGGGGTACGGCTGGTAAACTGCCAAATTTCAAAGCCACCGCCACCATTCATATTCAGGCTTAAAATTGCCCTGCGGCTATGCACATTTGCACCGGTATATTGTTTCATCAGGCTTGCTTCGGCCTTACTGTCAAATACAAGCACGTTCATTCCAAACAGGTTTTTATAAAGGTGTTTAGCTTCCTCCGCATCGTGTACGCCTATACCTGCCTGTTGTATGCCTGTAATAAATTTGGTCATGTAAAATTTTTATGATTACTATGTTCGCAATGTAAACATTTGGCTTGTTAACGGTAGTTCAACATTTTTTTATATGCGGTAATTATTTCAGTTTGGCTTGACCCTTTTTTAAACATCTGCATTACTTTATAATTGGCTTTTTGCACTTTTAACCAGCCATTGTTATCGTATTTACGGGTTGAAACCAGTGCATTCTTACCTAAAATTTTATACCGGGCCTGCTCTTTGGCTCTCGCAACAATATCATAATCCTCCATTATCAGCATTTGCTCGTTGTAGCCCCGTAATGTATTAAATAACTGGCTGCTCATAAAAAGTGTTTGATCACCGCCGTAGCAAACAAAAAGGTCAAACCGGGTAAAAAATGCATTTACCTTAAGCAATAAATGATTGCCGGTAAACTGTGTTCGGTACCTGCCAAAATTAAAGCCCGCATCTATAGCCTCCATTATATCGTTAGTGTAGGTGGCGGGTGGCATAGTATCAGCATGTATAAAATATAAAACATTGCCTTTGGCAATGGAGGCTGCATAGTTTAATTGTGCCGCCCGTCCTTTTTTGGGCGAAACTATTACCGTAGCACCTGCCTTTACCGCCTCATCAATAGTAAAATCGTGGCTTCCCCCATCGCTAACTAAAATTTCCAATACCCTGCCATTACTATTGTTTACCAGGTACCTTACAAGGTTGCCAATTATAGCTGCTTCGTTATAGGTTGGTATAATAATGCTTATTTGCATGTTGGTTTTTAAATTATTGGGTGGCGCTCATCCCTGCGCCAGGTACTTGCAAAATGAGGTTTTTTTTTGGAAATTTAGTTATGATACGTGGTTTATAAAAGTATATGTTTCTAAGCCCTCACCCCGGCTACAGCAGTTTAAATAGCTAAGTATTTTAGGTGGCAGTTTGTAAAATATGTATAAGTTTTTAGTGGTTATTCAATTTCATTTCTTCCAAAGCGTGTCGATATATAAAAAACTTGACCAGGCAATTGAGGGTTAAAATTAAAACATTCAATGACTACCTGCAATCTGGTACACTCAATGCTGAATATAAAATCATAAAAAAAAAGGCTGAATAAAATCACCGAGGGTATTAGAGTGCGACCTCTATAGTTATAGAGGCAGGCTGCAACTACTAATGAAAACTGCTATAAAGCCCGGTTTCAAAATATCAGCACCAGATTGCGCATAGTCATTAATCATTCTTAAACGGTTTAATATTTTTCGGGCCTACCGATTAATAAATTAAATAATTGCTATCCCAACAAAATCAGGTTCACCTTACGAAAGTTGCGCTGCCTAAACCAAAAAAGAAATATCAGTTACAAAATTCTTACTTTGTCAGGTATTTACGAAACCGCCATTATAAACAATAAAAGTTCATCACAAGACTTTATCACAGGTTTATAAGGTAGGAAAAACGATAAATGGTACCTTATGGGCAACATGGCCCGCTGCAGTGTCATTAATGTAAAAAGGGTAATCAACGCTTTGCCCTATGCCGAAGATTTTAATATTTTATTTAAGGCTGCATTGGTAAACGTAGCCGACAAGGTAAAACAGTTGTATACAATCACCCCTGGGCTACCCTTGTAAACCTTTAATGCGTATAAAAATGCTGCGACACAATACCTTGTATGCCGTCATTTTTTGATAGTGTACAATACCAATGCTTTAACATTAAAGGAGGTATTAAAAAAACCAAATTAGTTATTGACACATTTGATGCTATTTCAAAAATTGTTGGTGGCGTTAAAAACGCCGAAGTGAGCGGTCATATATATGCCCTTCAAGCTTTTATTGATAAGGTGAGTAAGGTAAAAGGCGGTATTGCACAACTATATAAAACTGCCGATACAGAAGCCGAATTATTAGCCCGTAAAAAAGCCCGGCAAAGCTCGGTTAGGGTACTATAAAGCATACCCGAAATAGACAATTTGGTGCAAAACTGGTTTTAAAAAGCTTCCAGACAAAGTATTAAAAATGGTGGCAGGTAAAACTTGCCACCCTTTTGTATTATTGGCAAAACAGTAGGGTTGTTTTTTGCCTTTTATTACTTCACCTGGAATGTGATGATTTGTACGGCCTGGTAAATTATTGCACGGCCGTTTTGTATAGCCGGTTCCCACTTTGGGCCCTTCTTAATTACTCTTATTGCCTCAACTGCACATCCGGGGCAGGCTGCTGGTTTTTCCAATACCTCTACGTTGCTAATATTGCCTTTTATATCAACTGTAAATTGAAGCTTCACCATATACATACCTTCTGATGCGCCTTCGTCGGCTGCAATATTTGCTTCAAGATTTCTTTCTAAATACCTGCGCCAGCCTGCCAATCCGCCAGGAAACATTGCTTCCTTTTCTATCTTAGTAAAGTTATCATCGTAATCGACCATTTTACCGGTGGCCACCGCTGTGGCAGAGGTCGTAGTTTCAATTGGTGGTGTTACAAAACCGTTTTCAAGCTGGTTAGTGTTATTAGTAACAGCACCTATTTTTGCATCAACAATATCTGCCAGTTCAGGAACATCTATCTCTACCAATTCATCGGCCACAATCATTGGGGTTACATATTGAATGGTTCTTACCTCTACTGCTTTTGGTGGTGTAATTATTATCGGCCTAGGTTCAATGGGTGGTTTTTCAGTAATATGCAGAAGGTTTACATCTTTTATCGGTATGGCTACTGCGCTGTTTTGGTGCCTTTGCGCCAACAAATTAAAAACGCAAAACACAATAACAATGGTTACCGTACCCGCCATTGCCTTAATGATATGTTGGTGATAGGTGCGCCGCAATTCGTATGCGCCATACGCTTTGTTGCGGCCTTCAAATAAAATATCCAACAGGTCGGAACCTGCAATTTCAATTGGTTGCATAATGCCTGATTTGTAAATTAAATAAAATGAAATACCAAAGGTGACAGCCACTAACGTTTTAGTGCTGTTATAAGCTTACTTCTATTAGGGTCACTATTGCTGTTGTTGGCTCCGGTAGTTGATTGCACAGCTATTAACTAGATTCGCAACCGTGCAATTTCCATAACAGAAAGTGAATTTTTTTTAATTAGGCATTGGCATTAATTTGTAGATTGAACCGCTGTTGTGCAGCGGGTGTTTCCGCATTCCACTAAATCCATAGTGCATATAGCAGCCTCAAAGCGGTAAAAGGTTTAAACAATTTAATATGCAAAACATACCGTTTTAAATTATTGAGTGGCAAAATGCGCCACAGGAGGAGCATATAGGCGAACCAGGAACTTGCTTTTGGTAAACCCGATAATTTAGCGGGCTGCGCTTTCGTATGTTTCAAAAGCGGCCCGGCTATCTTGCCGCCCACTGGTGTCATAAAGGGCATATTGTACTTTGCCAGCAGGGCTCGTTTGATACGAAAATGGAAAATGGTAAAACATTTACCTTAACTGCAAAAAATAGTTATTTGGTAAGCGATAACGTGAGTTAGCACCGGTTGTACTTAAAAAACGGGGTGACGTTGCTTAGTGTAGATAGTGATTTTTGACAAATTTAAGAGCTATAAAAAGTCCTGGCAGTTGCCTGCCGGGACTTGTTCAATAGAAACGAAAATAGTACTAAGCTTCCGTCTTCATTTCCGCAAAAAACTGGTGGAAATAAGGGATGGTCTCTATGCCTTTGTAAAAATTGGCAATATCGTATTTTTCGTTAGGGCTATGTAGGTTATCGCTATCCAATCCAAAGCCAAGAAAAACGGTTTTCAGGCCAAGTTCCGATTCAAATAGCGAGGTAATAGGTATGCTTCCGCCACCACGCACGGGTATCGGTTTTTTGCCAAAGGTGACCTCAATGGCTTTAGCAGCAGCCTTATATTCAAGGCTGTCAACAGGTGTAAGGTATGGATTGCCACCATGATGCTCCATCGCCTTTACAGTAACACCAGCCGGAGCAATACTTTCAATATGGTCAATTAATAATTTAGTCATTTTTTCAGTGGTTTGGTTGGGCACCAGGCGGCAACTGATTTTTGCAAATGCCTTTGATGGTAATACCGTTTTTGCACCTTCGCCTGTATAGCCGCCCCAAATACCATTCAATTCAAGTGTGGGCCTTATGCCCGTGCGCTCGTGGGTGGTATAACCTCTTTCGCCCCATAATGCGCTAACGCCCAGGTCTTCTTTATAATTATTTTCGTTGTACGGCGATTTTGCCATTTCCTTCCGTTCTGCCTCACCAGCTTCCAACACATCATTGTAAAAGCCGGGTATGGTTATGCGGTTATTTTCATCGTGTAATGAAGCTATCATTTGCGCCAGCAAAGTAATAGGGTTGGCAACTGCACCACCATATACACCACTATGCAGGTCGCGGTTTGGCCCGGTTACTTCTACCTCTATATACGTCAATCCCCTTACACCCACGTCAAGGCTGGGGGTATCAAGGCTTATCATGGCGGTGTCGCTTATTAAAATCACATCTGCTTTCAGCAGGTCTTTATTTTCCTTTACAAAATCGCCCAGGTTATTGCTGCCTACTTCTTCCTCGCCTTCAATTAAAAACTTAATATTGGTGGGTAGGCTATTGGTGTTTACCATGGTTTCGAGCGCCTTTATATGCATGTAAAACTGGCCTTTGTCGTCGCAGGCGCCACGGGCATATATTTTACCATCTTTTATGACCGGTTCAAACGGGCCGCTGTGCCATAGGTTTAAAGGGTCGGGCGGCTGCACATCGTAATGTCCGTATACCAGCACCGTAGGCTTTGATGGATCAATTAATTTTTCGGCATACACTATGGGATGGCCTTTGGTTAAATGCAGTTCCGACTTGTCGGCCCCTGCTGCCAATAGTTTTTCCTTTACCATTTCGGCACACGCAATCATATCGGGCTTGTGCTCACTTCGGGCGCTTATACTAGGTATTTTAAGCAGTGCTATCAGCTCATCTAAAAAGCGGTCCCTGTTATTGGTTTCATATTCTTTCCAGGCTTGCATATAGTATGTTGTTTATATAAGTAAATCAATTGGTTGCGAAGATAAGTACTAACGGCAGGCGTTTTTTGCTACCTGAAAGTTTACTTGATAATACTAAACCTATTGATGCAGCAGTTTGTTTGCTACATGTATCTTTAATCAAAACAGGCACGATTTTTTCCTTCATCCAATTTTTAAATAAAAACCTTGTAATGTCTAAAAAATTTCTATTTCCCGCACTGGCTTTGGCTATATTAACAATGGTAAGTGTTGGTTGCAAAAAAAGTGGCACAACACCAACTACACCCGCTGCACAAAATTTTAGCCCGCTTACTGCCAACAGTTCATGGACGTATAAAAATACTCCCGGCAGCAATGTAACTATTACCGCAACCAACCGCGATACAATGGCACTGGGCAAAACATACCGGGTGTTAACCAGCAGCACAGGTGGAAATGTTTATTTGGGCAAAGAGGGTGATAATTACTATCGCTTTGGATCGGCAGCTCAGTTAAACATTACTGCGGCCGAGGAATTATACCTTAAAGCCAACGAAAGTATTAGCGGCACGTGGACCGCAACTCAAAATTTTACTTTTAGTGGGTTGCCGGTTACAGCCAACTTAACTTATTCAATTAAAGAAAAAGGAATTAGCCGAACTGTTGGTGGCAAAGCTTTTTCAAAAGTTACCTATGTACGCCTTGATATTTCTATTTCGTTACTAGGCAATATAGGCGGCGGCGATTTTTATTATGCTGAAGGTGTTGGGTTAATAGAAAATGCCATTTTAGTTTCGGTACCAGGGCAGGCAGCCATCAATCAAAAACAGGAATTAACCGCTTACACCATTAAATAAATGTATGCGATTCAAACTTTTTTATAAAAGCCACAAATTCTTAACAATTAAAATAAGCTTAATTCAGGGTAAATATTAATTTAGCAGTACGATCGCAGCCAGCTATCCATCAGCCTTTGTAGTAAGCTTAACTTTTTTGTTAATGTTGCTACAGAGGCTGAGCCAATTAAAGCGGTTACGTTTTCTTAGAAAATATCATCTCTACAAAGTCTTGCTTTTTTACACTGCTGCAACCTTGTTATCAATACACCCCATTGTAGCATTACAGGTTATGTTAATGGCCAATATCACCGGCTTTGTGACGCCTTTTTTTAATTGCTTCGCGTAAATTTTTTATAGTGCGATGGTAGAATTCCTGATTAAACAGTTGAGAATCCCTCATGGCTTTATAGGTGAGAAAAAACCCAACAGGTATGAGAACCACCGTTGATAACCACATACCTACTACCGGCGACATCTCGCCCGATTTCACAAACTTTTCGCCAAAGGTGTTTAGTAAGTGGAACACCACAAAAAAAATGACTGCAAAAACAAGCGGCGTCCCAAGGCCTCCCTTTCTAATAATAGACCCCAATGGTGCCCCTATTAAAAATAACACCAGGCAGGCCACGCTCAGGGTAAATTTCCGGTGCCATTCTATAAGGTGAAGGTCCAACTCTCTTTCATTTTCGGTATAGTCTGCCGAAAGCAGGTTAACACTCGATTGCACCGTAGTCAGCACTGATACTACCCGGTCGGCCAAATTGGTTTTAGCAGAATCAGGTATAAGTTTTTCAAACTTTTTAACCTTTTTTAGCAAGGAAAGGGGTACTTTTTGCCAACTGCTGTCGGCATATTTGCCAAAGTCCATATAGGGTAAAATATCCGCTCTGGCTCGTTTTACATAATTGGTATCAACATTGTCAATTGAGTCAATAGCAATATTGAGCTGCCTTACACTCAACATTTTAAAATTATCTTTAAAGGCACTGTCGGCCGTTTTATTCATTTTAAAGCTACTAAGGTCAAGCATCTTTTTATATTGCTTAAAACCAAGCCGTATAAACTCGGTATTGGTTGTTAGCCGGTTGCCTTTTTCCTCGTACCGCCAACCATTTTTTAGGTCAAATTCAAGCGATCGTTTATCAGGTGTTACACGCATTACGCCACTTTCGGCCACCAGGCTGTAATCCTGCAAACCATAGTTTTTTTCGTAAATGATTACATTAAATATCTCGTTTCCGTTTTTTGATTTTCTACCAATTTTTATTATGTACCCATCTATCTTATCGTAAAAAACACCTTCCTTAATGTCAAATGCAGGTTTGCTTACTATAATGTCGTATTTAAGGGTATTAAGTTTTAAATTAACAACCGGAATAACGTTGTTGGCAAACAAAAAAGCCACTGTGGCAATAAGGATGGTTACAATAAATAGTGGCTGCATAAACCGCAACAATGGTATACCGGCTGATTTTATTGCCACCAGCTCAAAGCTTTCGCCCAGGTTGCCAAAGGTCATTATGGAGGAAAGTAACAGCGCAAGGGGCAGCGCCAGCGGAACATTAAAAGCAGCCACATAACCGGTTAATTTGGCCAATGTAACAAAGTCGAGTCCCTTGCCAACCAGGTCATCTATATACAACCAAAAAAACTGCATTACCAATACAAAAAGGGTAATTAAAAAGGTTGCTAAAAATGGGCCTACAAAGGCCTTTATAATAAGGGAATCTAGTTTTTTGATCACAACAAGGTACGTTATGCTTTAATTGCAAGGCATGGCAAAAATAGTGGTTTAAGGGCAGCAATTTTGCCTTCAAAAGCATAATAGCATATCCGGTGTGTCTTTTTACTGCTACATTGCCACCACGTTGTTTGCAGTTTTAAAAAGTATTTTTTTTGATGTGAATTTTACAAAATTTACCGGGGTTTGGTTGCGTGTCCAAGTAGCCGACGGCGGGTAGGTGCTTTTATTCTGATTTTTCGAAACTCAATTAATGCGGTAACAATACCATAGGGCAAGAAGCAATTAGCCAAAAAGGTTTTAAGCAAAAAAAATTGATCGTTAATTCTATGCATCCACAACAAACTACCTTTACACCTTACGAGGTGCTGCTTTTTACCGATGCCGAAATGATATTGGCTAAAAACAATATCATGCAAAAAATGATCGGATTTTTTGGACGTTTATCTGACAAATTCCAGGCAGTGGCCAGCGCCCTGCCAGGCGGGCTTTTAACGGCCTCGCCTAAAATATCAAAGGGCGAGCAATACCTTGGTTTACCCTATGTGGTGCTCGATTATCCACGCAATTTTACACAGCAGCACATGCTTGCCATACGCAGTTTTTTTTGGTGGGGAAACCACTTCAGTATTCACTTATTATTATCTGGAACCCATAGGCAACATTACCAACCGAAACTGCAAAAGGTTTTTGAAAATGGTGGCTTAAACAACTACTATATTGGCTTAGGCGATAACCCATGGAACCATCATTTCATGCCAGGTAATTACCTGCCGGCATCGCAGGTAAATGATCCTTTTTCGGATACAAAAGAATTTATAAAAATCGCAAAAAAAATCCCACTGTTAAAGTGGGACGAGGCCGAAAAATTTTTTATTGAAAGTTTTGACGAAATAACAGGTTGGCTTGCCAATTAACTTCCTATACGGTGAAACAGGTCTTTAATCTGCGCCTCCCACAACTGGCTTTGATCGGCAATCTCTTTCTTCTCGGCAAAATCCTTCACAATTAAAATTGTTTGGTTCGTTACTTCCGATTTTTCTATCTGAAATTCAAAGTATTCTTCCTTGGGGCTATCATCCCAATGATACCTTACATATTTATCTTCCTGCTTGTCTATAAGCTGTGCTTTTTCGGTGGTATTCTTCCAGCTAAAGCTAAAAACATGCTCTTTGTTTTCATCAACTTTATCGGCAAACCACTCGCCCAGACCAGCCGGCGTAGATAGAAATTCGAACAAAATACTTGGCGAACATCTAACAGGATACTCCAGTGTAAACAATTGTCTTTTACTCATACAATTCCTTTTTCTTTCTTTCAGGGATTGCAATGATATAAAAATATTAATTGTACCAAAATATTTTTTTATGCGGAAGCTGCTAAAATCAATAATATTTTATAGAAATAGTAAAAAAAACTGATTATCTAAGTCATTTATTCTCTTTAATTTATTGTTGGTTAAACATCGGGTTAGTCATATAAAATTTTTTTGGGTTGTGTTCATAGAAATCTTACTTTGTCCATGCTTTCCGATAATTAATTTAAAACGCCCCCCTAAAATTTTACGAATGAACAAATAAAATCCCAAACCCACTACAAAAACTACCATTATGAGTATGCGTCAACTGAAAATTACGAAATCTATCACCAATCGTGAATCTCAAAGCCTTGAAAAATATCTACAGGAAATAGGAAAAGTTGATTTGATTTCGCCCGAAGAGGAGGTTCAGTTAGCAGTTAAAATAAGGTTGGGCGACCAAAAAGCCCTCGATCGCTTAACCAAAGCCAATTTGCGCTTTGTAGTGTCAGTAGCAAAACAATATCAAAACCAGGGGCTTACACTTCCCGACCTCATTAACGAGGGTAATCTTGGGCTTATAAAGGCTGCCCAGCGTTTTGATGAAACAAGGGGTTTTAAATTTATTTCGTATGCGGTATGGTGGATAAGGCAAAGCATATTGCAGGCACTGGCCGAGCAAAGCCGCATAGTACGCCTTCCGCTTAATAAAGTAGGCCTTACTAACCGCATAAGCAAAGCTTACCAACAATTAGAACAGGAATTTGAACGAGATCCAACCGTTGAAGAGTTGGCCGAACTGCTTGATATTAATGCCGACGAGATAAGTGCCACACTTGGAATGGCCTACAGGCATGTAAGTATGGACTCCCCACTTTCAGATGGTGAAGACAATACCCTTATGGATGTCCTGGTTAACACCAACACATCCGGTACTGACGAGAAACTGGAATATTTTGAATCGCTAAACCTGGAAATTGCGCGTTCACTAAAAACCCTTACTGAACGACAAAAAGATGTGCTGTGTTTTTTTTATGGCATAGGGGTAGACCATCCATTAAGCCTTGAAGATATTGGAGAACGTTATAGCCTCACCCGCGAAAGGGTACGACAAATAAAAGATAAGGCCATTAACAAACTAAGGGCAATGTCCCGCTGCAAGCATCTACGTGTTTATCTCGGGTAGTTTTTATAATAAGCAACGGTACTTGTTTCAATAACACATTAAGTGAATATGGCGAAAGTTATATTCACTTTTTCGTTTTTAGTATTTAGTATGCACATTTGCATAACTTTTGTGTTACCGTGTAATACTGGCTTGTACTGCAAAAAGCCAATTAAAAACTATTTGAAAATCTATTTATACAATGTTTGAAAGTTTAAGTGACAGGCTGGAAACCGCGTTTAAAAATATTAAAGGGGAATCAAAAATTACAGAGTTAAACATTGCTGCTACCCTAAAGGAAATACGCAGGGCACTGGTTGACGCAGACGTGAACTATAAAATAGCCAAGGAATTTACTGATAAGGTAAAAGAAACGGCTATCGGTAATAAGGTAATTAACGCAGTTAGCCCTGGCCAGTTAATGACCAAAATTGTAAAAGATGAGCTTGCGCAATTGATGGGAGGCACTGAAAGCGAATTTAATGCCAACGGAAACCCCGCAGTTATTTTAATTGCAGGTTTGCAGGGTAGTGGTAAAACAACCTTTAGTGGTAAATTGGCCAATTATCTTAAAACAAAAAAAGGGAAAAGCCCGCTATTGGTTGCCTGCGATGTGTACCGGCCCGCCGCTATTGACCAGTTGACCATATTAGGTGGACAAATTGGGGTGGATGTGTACAGCGAACGGGACAATAATAGCCCGGTAGAAATTGCTTTAAACGCCATTAAAGAAGCTAAAGCCAAAAACAAAAACGTTGTTATTATTGATACCGCTGGCCGGTTAGCTATAGATGAGGTGATGATGGCCGAGGTATCTAACATAAAAGCTGCAGTAAAACCTGTTGAAATACTTTTTGTGGTAGACAGTATGACCGGGCAGGATGCGGTAAACACTGCAAAAGCATTTAATGAGCGCCTCGATTTTACTGGGGTGGTTTTAACCAAATTAGATGGAGATACAAGGGGAGGAGCCGCACTTTCCATTAAATACACAGTAGAAAAGCCTATAAAATTTGTAAGCAGCGGCGAAAAATTAGATACGTTGGATGTGTTTTACCCCGAAAGGATGGCACAGCGTATTTTAGGCATGGGCGATATAACCACGTTGGTTGAAAAAGCCCAGGCGCAGTATGATGAAGTGGAAGCCCGCAGGCTGGAAAAAAAGATCAGGAAAAATCAATTTGACTTCCAGGATTTTTTAGACCAGTTGCAGCAAATAAAAAAAATGGGTAACATTAAAGACCTGATGGGTATGATACCCGGCGTTGGCAAAGCCATTAAAGATGTTGATATCAGCGACGATTCATTTAAAGGCATAGAGGCGATCATAAAAAGCATGACACCATTTGAAAGAGGCAATCCAGATGAAATTAACCCAAGCCGTAAGGCACGGATAGCAAAAGGTAGCGGAAAAGATATTGCTGACGTGAATGCCTTTATGAAGCAGTTTGAACAAATGCGCCAAATGATGAAGATGATGAATAAAATGCCAATGGGCATGGGCAAAATGCCCGGAATGCGCAAATAAAAGTTTATAATATTTCATTACCTATAGCGATAAATGAGCAGGATTTACATGCTTTTTATGTAAAACCTACAACCAGATTGCTGTTTAGAAACATTTTAGTAATTATTGTTTTAGAAAAAATGGTAGTTTTTTGGTGTTTTAATGAAAAAAAAATAAATTTTCCGCATTAATTTTTAACAATTCGAAACACTTGTTAAAAATTGGATGATATTGGTGTTACAATTACATTTGCATTCGGAAGACCAATATTAGTTAACCGCATTTAAATTTCTATTTAAGATGCCTGTAAAAATGAGACTGCAGAGACACGGCAGTAAAAAGCGTCCCTTCTACTTTATAGTTGTGGCGGATGCGCGTGCTCCAAGAGATGGTAAGTTTATCCAAAAAATTGGAACCTACAATCCCTTAACGGTACCAGCTACCATCCTGTTAGATCGCCAAAAGGCGTTAGACTGGTTGCACAAAGGTGCCCAACCTACCGATACTGTTAGAAGAATTCTTTCTTTCAAAGGTGTTTTGTTCCTGAAACACTTGTTACGTGGTGTTAAATTGGGATTGTTTGATGATGCAACGGCTATGGAAAAATTCCAGGTTTGGCATACTGATCATGAAGCCCAAATGAGAAGGCGCAGTGAAGACAACCGTCGTACACAACGCACCAGGAGAAACCCTCCTGTAGTAAGAAAAGTTGAAAGAACTACTGATGCAGGACCTTCAGCTTCTGCTGAAAATGTGGAAGCATAATTCAGATATTTTTCTTTAAATGAATTAGTCCCTGACCTGTGTTAGGGACTTTTTTTATACCGTTAAGTGAGCACAATAATGAACGATTATTATCATATTGGAAAAATGGTGGCTACCCATGGCCTGGCCGGCGAGCTGGTGCTGGAACATGCCCTGGGCGTTAAAACCGATTTTAAAGGCCTGCAAACACTATTTATTGAAGAAGGAAAAGGTACTTTTTTACCTTATTTTATTGAAGTTTGCAAGGCAAAAAACGTTACCGAAGTATATGTAAAACTGGAAGGCCTGCAAAGCCCCGAAAATGCAAAGCGCCTTGCGCGAAGGGACGTTTGGTTATTAAAGAGCGACTTTGATAAATTTGTAGGTAAATCAAGCCCCATTGGCTTGCTTGGGTACACTATGATAAGCGATGGGCAGCCAATAGGCGAGGTGCTGGAAGTGATTGAACAACCTATGCAAGTGCTTTGTAAAATAAATTACAAAGGAAACGAGGCTTTGATACCCCTGCACGACCAAAGCCTTGAAAAAATTGATAAAAAGAAAAAGCTGGTGTATGTAAACCTGCCCGATGGCCTGTTGGAACTGTATACAATGTAAATGAGCACTGCACAACGATATATTGCCCATTTTGATATCGACAGTTTTTTTGTGTCGGTAGAGGTGCTTAAAAACCCGGCTTTAAAAGGTAAGCCGGTGTTGGTGGGTGGTAGCAGCGGTAGGGGCGTAGTAGCGGCCTGTAGCTACGAAGCCCGCAAGTTTGGTATACATAGTGCTATGCCAACCAAAAAGGCGCTACAACTTTGCCCGCATGCAATAGTAGTTGAAGGCCATAGGGCCGATTATAGTCACTATAGCCGAATGGTTACGGAGATTATTGCAGCTAAGGCTCCTCTGTTTGAAAAAGCGTCTATCGACGAATTTTATATTGACCTGACAGGGATGGATAAATATTTAGATCCATACAAATGGTGCATTGAATTGCGGCAGCAAATTATTAATAGTACGGAGCTGCCCATATCGTTTGCGCTGGCCAGCAATAAAATGATAGCGAAAATAGGTACCGATGAGGCAAAACCCAACGGCTACCTGCACATTTTACAAGGTATGGAGGCCGATTTTTTAGCACCAATGAAAGTGAATAAAATACCCGGTGTAGGAGGGCAAACCTACCAAACACTACAATCCTTGGGGGTCAATTTTATTGGGGATATAAAAAACACTGATAAATATATACTGGAAAAACGGTTGGGAAAATTTGGGCTTGAATTGGTTGAAAAAGCCAATGGAATACACAATGGAGAGGTAACATCCTATCGCGAAGCAAAATCAATATCGACCGAAAATACATTTGAAGAAAATATAACTGACCTTAAGTTAATTGGTAACGAACTGGTGCGCATGATTGAGAAAGTAGGGTATGAATTACGGAAAGACGAGAAGCTGGCTGGTTGCGTAGCTATAAAATTGCGATATGCTGATTTTTCTACTTTTTCGCGGCAGGCGACTATTGACTTTACGCTTCGCGACGATGAATTGCTGCCGGTGGCCAGGGACTTATTTACGAAATTATACCAGCCGGGACGGCCTATACGGCTGCTAGGAGTGCGCCTGACAGAGTTAACCAACCACCCGGTGCAAACCAGCCTTTTTGAAGATGCCATAAAGAAAAATAATCTTTATAAAGCTATTGACGGGGTGAAAGATAAGTTTGGCACTTCGGCGGTTAAAAAGGCTGGTTCGTCGTAATGTTCTCTATTATTAAGATTGTTTAAAGGGAAATGATAATATACCTGATAATAATTTAACACTGTAGCCCTGTTTTTGCAAACCTTTTGCACCTGCTTTAGTAACCACAAAATAATATTTATTAACCTATTAATTTAGTAGGATAATAATACATTTGCACTCTACTAAAAACTAAAACATTTAACTATGAGTTTACGATTAGGTGATGTTGCACCAAACTTTCAGGCAAATACCTCCATTGGCCCCATTGATTTTTACGAATACCTCGGCGATAGCTGGGGCGTATTGTTTTCGCACCCGGCCGACTATACCCCTGTATGTACTACTGAGTTAGGCAAAACAGCCGCATTACAAGGCGAGTTTGCCAGGCGTAACGTAAAAGTACTTGCGCTTAGTGTTGACCCGGTAGACAAGCATAAAGGCTGGATTAGCGATATAAACGAAACGCAGCACGTAGATGTTCAGTTTCCTATTATTGCCGATGAGGACCGCCATATTGCAGGCTTGTTTGATATGATACATCCCAACGCCAGCGAAACAACTACTGTGCGCTCGTTATTTATTATTGGTCCCGACAAAAAATTGAAACTGTACATTACTTACCCCGCAAGTACCGGCCGTAACTTTTTTGAAGTATTAAGGGTATTAGACAGCCTTCAGTTAACTGCTCAATACAGCGTGTCAACCCCTGCCGACTGGAAGGATGGCGAAGATGTTATAATTGCCAATAGCATTAGTACCGAAGATGCACAAACAAGGTTTCCTAAAGGAGTGAAGGTGGTAAAACCTTATCTGCGTTATACGCCACAGCCTAACAAATAAGTTTTTTGATGACGATTAATTTTATGGGCCCGGGTGTTTACCCGGGCCTTTCTATTATTCGTATTTTTTTAAGTCATCCGCTTTTCATGTTCATGGCTACAATACCGCCGGTTTGTAGGCCTTAACCGGGCAGGTGTCGCAGGCCGGTATCATAATTAAAAATGGTAATGGCTTAGTAGTATAATCTGCAATTTGTATTTTCAAAATACCTAACCAATTGCAAAATGAAGTGCGGCTAAATTATTTTTTTTGACCAGTCATCATATCTTTTTTAATGCATCCGTTGCCACGGTTCAAATGCAGTTTTTTAGATGATCGTGGCAGTTTACCATGAGTTTATCTAAGGGTCGCACCCTTTGGCTCAAGCCCTTGTTGCAGCTTTTTTATTCTGCCAGTTAATATGTATTTCAGTCTAAAAGAGTAAGTAGTGCTGATTTTGTAAAAAGATGCCCTACGAATTTTTTTCCAGCTGTTGCAGCAGTGCCTTCAGGTCTTTTTGAAGGGGTGCTTCAAAATGGTGGCGGGTGCCAATGGCATCGTGAAACACCAATTGTTTTGAGTGTAGCGCCAGCCGGTTTAGTATGGGTCTTTCTTCCAGTACATCTTTCCCCAATTTAAACTTTCGCTTAAAACCCGACAGTAACACCGGTTTTCCATCGCCATATAATGTATCGCACACAATGGGGTTGCCTATGTGTTTCATGTGTACGCGTATTTGGTGGGTACGCCCGGTATGTATTTGAAATAGTACCCACGAAAACAAACCATACTCCTTAATTACCTTATAATCGGTGGAGGAAGGCTTACCTTTTTTGTTGGTCATCATTAGGGTGCTTTTGCCTGGGTGTTCCATTATGGGGGCATCAATGTTGCCCTCCTTATCCATTAACAGCCCGTTTACCAGCCCTACGTAATATTTTTCTACCTCGCGGCCTTCAAACTGTTTTGAAAGAAATTTATGCGTGTCCTCATCTTTGGCAAATACAATTATGCCGCTTGTATCCCTGTCTATGCGGTGTACGGTAAATATTTTATCGTACCGCTCCATTAAAATGGTTTTTAGTGAAGGGTCTTTGCCAAAACGATCGGGTATAGATAACAAGCCTGATGGCTTGTTTAGCACAATAAACTGGTCGTTCTCAAAAATGATATCGGGCTTGTGGTTCATGTATAATTGAGTGAAATGAATAAAACTAAAATGCCATGCTTTTATGGCTTAGTAAAGAACAAAAAGTACAAGTGAGTGACACAACAAAAGCTACATAGCCTTCCATTGCTGGTTCCCAAAAAAAATAATTAGTCCTTTACTTTAATGTACGATTGGTTCATGAATTTAAGAATACGCAGTTCTTTTTCGGCAAGGAAGCGCCATTTGCCACGCTGTACATTTTTTTTGGTGAGGCCGGCAAACATTACGCGGTCAAGGCCTTTTACATCGTATTTAAGATGCTCAAACATACGGCGGACAATGCGGTTGCGGCCGCTGTGAATTTCGATGCCGATAATGCTTTTGTCTTTTTCGTCGGCAAAGGCAATGGCGTCGGGGGCCACAAACCCATCTTCGAGGGTGAGGCCATTGGCCATTTTTTCAAAGTCGCCTTTGGTCATTGCCCTGTCAAGGCGGGCTTCGTACACTTTTTTTACCTCGTTGCTGGGGTGCGAAAGTTTTTGCGCCAGCTCGCCATCGTTGGTTAGTAGCAGCACGCCGCTGGTGTTGCGGTCAAGGCGGCCTACCGGGTACACCCGCTCGGTGGTGGCGTGTTTTACCAGGTCCAGCACCGTACGGCGGCCCTGCGGATCGTCGGAAGTAGTAATATAATCCTTGGGTTTATTTAATAAGATGTATACAAAATTACGGCTGGGGATTATTTTTTTGCCAGCAACTTTTACCACATCGCCGGGATTTACTTTGGTGCCGGGGTCGGTTACCAATTGATCGTTTAACGTAACTTTTTGGTCTTTTACCAGCGCAATAGCATCGCGGCGGCTGCACAAGCCACTGTGTGCAATGTATTTGTTTACCGGCATTTGCTCAATGGCCATTTGTTTGGCTGGGCCGCCATTGGTTTTGGGTGCCGATGTGGGTGTTGCGGCTGTTGCCTGCTTATATTTATTGGTTCCTTTTTTATTTTCCTTGTCCGGTTTAGCTGCTGTTGGGTCAATGCCTTTTTGGGCAAGCCGTTCGGCACGTTTGCGCTCAAAATGCGCATCAATAGCGGAGGCACGTTCTTTTTTTTCTTTCTTTTTTTCCTGGCGGATTTTTTCTTTTACAGCGCCTGCTTTGGGCTGCTTCACAAATTTTTGGAAGTTGTCGGTACGACTCATAATGCTTTATTTAGCTTGCTGTTTTACAACAGTAAATTGATGTTAACGGCGCAAATGTATTTTAAAATGTACTATTTGGCCGTTAAAGTTGTTTAATTGGCCGCCCCGGTGCTAACAGTGTGCTGGTGTTTTGGGTCAAAGTTGTCTTTATTAGCCAACTGTCCACAGGCAGCATCAATATCTTTTCCGCGGCTACGGCGAAGGCGTGCGTTGACGCGGTTTTTTGAAAGGTGGTTCATAAAACGTTCGGTCGTTTCCTCGTCGGGCTTCATAAATTCGGCGGCATCTATGGGGTTGTATTCAATAATATTTACGAGGTCGGCGGGCACCTGCCGGTAAATTTTTATTAGGTCGTCTGCATCTTTAATACTGTCGTTAAAATCTTTAAACAGTATATACTCAAAGGTTATTTCGTTGCCGGTTTGTTTGTAAAAATAGTTGAGCGCCTCAATCAACACCTTTATATTATTGGTTTCATTTACGGGCATAATCTTGTTGCGCTTTTCATCGGTAGCAGCATGCAGGCTAAGGGCCAGGTTAAACCGCACCTGGTCGTCGCCCAGTTGTCTAATCATTTTGGCCACCCCTGCAGTAGAAACGGTAATTCGCCGTGGGCTCATGCCCAGCCCATCGGGCGACGAAATTTTTTCGATAGCCTTTAGCATGTTTTTATAGTTGAGCAGTGGTTCGCCCATGCCCATAAAAACTATATTGGTCAATTTTTTATTGTAAACCCTGTTGGCCTGCTGGTTTAATAACACTACCTCGTCATATATCTCATCAAAATCGAGGTTGCGTTTGCGGGCCATATAGCCTGTAGCGCAAAACTTGCAGCTAAGGCTACAACCAATTTGGCTGCTTACACAAGCGGTTTGGCGTTCATCGGTTGGTATTAACACTCCTTCTACCAGGTGGCCTTCTACGGTTTTAAAACGGCTTTTTACGGTGCCGTCGTCGCTGTATTGGGTGGTTTCTACCTGCAGGGCAGGAAGTATAAAATGCTCGTTCAGTTTTACACGCAGCTCTTTGCTAAGGTTGGTCATGGCCTCAAAAGTGTGGGCATGTTTAAGCCAAAGCCATTCGTATACCTGTTTGGCGCGAAACTTTTTTTCGCCCATTTGCTCAAAATAGGTCACCAATTCATCCAGGGCCAGGTGCCGAATATTTTTCTGTTCCGTTTTCATGCAGCAAAGGTATGTTGAGGAAGAGTTATGAGTGTAGAATTATGAGTTATGGGTGGTGAGTGAAATTTTTATTTTAAATGATAAATGTTGTATTTTAAATGGATTTTGAATACCGTAGATAATTGCCAGGGATGAAACTTTTGCGTTTTGTAATGTTGTTGGCTCCCGATATTATTGCTTTCAAACTTTTTTTGTTAGCGCCAATAAAAGCCTGGCCAGGTTTAAAGTGGCGGCTGGCTAAATGTAGCAACTAAGCACTATTATGGTGCAATTGCCGGCTTGCCCACAAAAAATCGATTTACATTGCATTCCTTTTGTTTCAAAATTAAACAGGTAAAATATGGAGGGTGCTTTTGTAATTGATGCAGTGCGTACGCCAATAGGCAGATATGGAGGCAGGTTAAGCAGTGTGCGCCCCGACGATATGCTGGCGTTGGTAATTAAAGCACTGGTTAAACGAAATTTGGGTATTGATTTATCGGCCATTGAGGATGTAATTGCCGGCGACGCTAACCAGGCGGGCGAAGATAACCGCGATGTAGCCCGTATGGCTGCGTTGTTGGCTGGTTTGCCGGTTACTGTTGGGGGCAATACAGTTAACCGGTTGTGTGCTTCGGGGCTGCAGGCTATTATGGATGCTGCGAGGGCTATTATGTGTAACGAAGGCGACCTGTACATTGCAGGTGGAGTTGAAAGCATGAGCAGGGCGCCATTTATATTGCCTAAAAGTGATGGTGCATTTAGTCGAAATACTGAGCTGTATGACAGCACTATTGGGTGGCGATTTACCAATAAAAAACTCGCAGCCAATTACCACCCTTATAGCATGGGCGAAACGGCCGAAAATGTAGCCCGGCAATGGAATATAAGTCGCGAGGCACAGGACGCTTTTGCTTTTGCATCGCAACAAAAATATACCGCGGCACTGGCTGCCGGTAAATGGAAACACGAAATAATTGGGGTTGAGATAACCGAGAACAAGCAGCCGGTTGTGGTGGATAAGGACGAGCATCCCCGCCAAACATCGCTTGAAAAACTTGCCGGGCTAAAACCTGCCTTTACCAAAGATGGAACTGTTACCGCAGGCAACAGCTCAGGTATTAACGATGGTGCTGCTGGGTTACTATTATCAAAGGAAAGTGCAGTTAAAAAGTTTAACCTTACGCCCATGGCCCGCATTGTAAGTATGGCCATTGCGGGTGTTGACCCATCCATTATGGGTATTGGCCCCGTACCTGCTACCCAAAAGGCTTTGCAGCGGGCAGGCCTTACAGTAAACGATATTGATATTTTTGAATTAAATGAGGCATTTGCCTCGCAGGCGTTGGCGTGCATGCACGATTTGAACCTGGATGAACGGCAGGTAAATGTAAATGGTGGATCGATAGCAATAGGGCATCCGCTGGGGGCAAGTGGCGCACGAATTTCAACAACCCTGCTTTACGAAATGAAACGACGAAAAGCACGCTACGGTGTGGCAACTATGTGCGTGGGGGTGGGGCAGGGCGCAGCTATTGTTTATGAAAACCTATGTTAAACAGGTTTTGCCGAAAGCAAAAAAGGAACTTTGAGTGCCTTTAATATTTTTTGATTAGAGATAAAATAATTGATGGTTATCTAAAAACATTCGGGGTAAGCTGTAATTGCTGGTACGTATGTTGAATACCGGTAGCCAGGTTTTTTACCATACAGGTTTTGTCTTCCAGCTCTTTACTGCCAATAATAACTACGTGGCCTATGCCTTTTTTGTCAGCATACTTAAACTGCTTTTCAAATTTTACCTGCTCGGGGTAAATTTCGCAACGGACCTGTTGCCCGCGCAAATGCTGCATTAGCGCAAAGGCATTGGCACTTTCGGCCTCGCCAAGATTAAAAAACAACACCTCAGTACTTTGGTGTACTTCCGCCGGAAAAAGTGTAAGCTCGTCCATTACATCATATATCCTGTCTACCCCAAAACTAATGCCCACACCCGGTATGTTTGGAACACCAAAGGTGCCTGTAAGGTCGTTATAACGGCCGCCACCGCCAATACTACCCATTTGTACGGTGTTGGCTTTTACTTCAAAAATGATACCCGTATAATAGTTTAAGCCGCGGGCAAGGGTAAAGTCAATGGTAATGTTGGGTATTGTTTCAGCAACGTAGGTAAGCAAATAATCTAACTCGGCCAGGCCTGCTGCTGCAGTGGGGTTATTGCAAAAAATTTTAGAAGCACTTGCTATTTTTTCGGTATTAGAACCCTCCATTGCAAGATAGGTTTCAATAGTTTCTATTTGGATACCGGTCAATCCCCTCGTGACTAACTCTTCCTTCACCTTTTCTATTCCTATCTTATCTAATTTATCTATGGCAGTGGTTATATCGTTCATTTTAGTGGCACCGCCGCAAATTTCGGCCAACGCTACCAGTATTTTTCGGTTGTTAATTTTAATAGTTACGGGTATATGCAGTTTATTAAAAACCTGGCAATACATACTAGCCAGTTCCACTTCGTTCAAAAGGCTGTTGCTGCCCACTACATCGGCGTCGCATTGGTAAAATTCGCGATAGCGCCCTTTTTGTGGCCTGTCGGCGCGCCAAACGGGCTGCACCTGGTAGCGCTTAAAAGGCATAGTTAGCTGGTTGTGGTTCATGGCAACAAAGCGGGCAAAAGGTATGGTAAGGTCGTAACGCAGGGCGCGCTCGCTAATACCCTTTACCGATTTACCATCAAGCACTTTATCAAAATCGCTCTTTGCCAATGCATGTTTGGCCGGGTTATCAAGGCCATTGTTCAATATTTTAAAAATTAGTTTGTCGCCTTCATCGCCGTATTTTCCCATAAGGGTATTTAGGTTTTCCATGGCGGGTGTTTCCAATGGTTGAAAACCGTATAGTTCAAAAACGGAGGTAATAGTACTAAGAATGTACCGGCGTTTTGTAACAACGTCGGGTCCAAAATCGCGGGTACCCTGTGGTAGAGATGGTTTCATGCAAATTTTTACTAAAAAACTGAAAAGATTGTTTGTATTCAAATAACCCCAATGGGGTTGTTGTGCGGTGTCAAATCGGAAGGTTAACCAAGGCTGGTCTTGTCATTGTTGTTAATGGGATTGTTTACCTTACCATATCGATGCACAATAAAGTCGCAAGCTTCGTTAATCATGTTAAAAACATTTTCAAAACCATCTTCACCCCCAAAGTACGGGTCGGGCACATTTGCGTTTTTTCCCGGCGTTACCTCATTCAACAAAAATTCAACCTTTTGGTGGTCCCAGTCTTCGCCACTCATTTTTTTTACATCCTCATAATTGGCTCCGTCCATCACATATATCTTATCAAAATTTAAAAGGTCGTTTTTAGTAAATAATCGTGCCTTTTGATTGCTAATATCAATACCATGTACCAAAGCAATTTTTTGCGATGATTTATGCGGCTGGCTTCCTAAGTGGTAGCCGCCCGTACCTGCACTGTCTACCTGCCATTTCACGCCTGCATTTTCAATTTTTTGCCTCATAATGCCTTCTGCCAAAGGGCTTCGGCAAATATTACCAAGGCAAACCATAAGTATTTTCATAGCGTAAAGATACTATTCAAAATTTCGCCTGTTTTTTTTATCAAAAAGTGGTATTTTCCACTTTCGAATAATGGAACTTGTAAAATAGGCAACTTGCCAAATAAACTAAAACACAACCTTATTACAACAAGCAACAAGTATTAAAAAATTACAAACATGGGGCTGTGGAATTAATTAAATGCGGCATCCTATAAAAAAGTTTTTTATTTTGCTAATTCGTTATGGCCATTTTTAGTTTGCAAAAACCGTATTATACTGTAGATGGGTTCAAAGTTTTAAGAGTTGGCAATGAATAATTGTACTGGTTGACATATAAAAAAATTACAAAACAATGGACAATAACGATAAACAGGCATTGCCGTCTTTACAAGAGGAATACAAGGAAAAAAGAACGAGGCGGTATTTTTCAACAAGGGCCATTATGGATTTTGGAATGGGTGTTTTATACATTGCCGTCGGCTTTTTCATTATGTTTCCTAAACTTATGGGTTTTGAATTAAGTGGATTTGATAACCTTTTCAGGTACATTTTTGGTGGCCTTTGCGTTATTTATGGTGGATGGAGAATTTACCGTGGAATTAAGAAAGATTATTAGCATTTATGAAACGTTGCTTATTTTGGTTGATGGTGATTATTATGGTAGCAGGATGTAAGTTGAATGACAAGGTAGCCGCAAGCGAGGAGACGATAACCAACGGCTCAATAAACATTAGTGTGGATGAGAGCTTTAAACCTGTGATAGATCAACAGATAAAAGTATTTGAATCGTCTTTTCCAAACGCACACATTTATGCTGAGTATAAAACCGAAGCAGGTTGTCTGCGCGACCTTGAAAAAGATAGCACAAGATTGATTATTATATCAAGAGACCTAAATCAAAAGGAAGAAGATTATTATAAAGCCAAGCTTGAGTTTAAGCCCGATTTTGGACGATTGGCCTCCGATGCAATAGCCATTGTGATCAACGAAAAAAATCCTGACTCAGTATTTACGATTAACGATCTACAGCAATTGCTATTGGGCAAATCGGGCACAAACAAACAAGTTATTGTTGATGGGAAAGGGTTGACAAGCACTATTAGATTTTTGATAGACAGTATTTTAAAAGGGGTAGCGCTAGGAAAAAATGTTACAGCAGCTAAAAACAGTGAGGAGCTAATTAACTATATTGCTACATCAAGCAATGCTATTGGATTTGTTGGCATTAGTTGGTTTTCGCAATGGCAGCAGCAAAACAGCTATAAAGCTAACGCAATACGTACCGGACTTGTAGAATGCAAAAATTGCGATAAAGATGTTTATGCAAAGCCTTCTCAACAAACCATTATGTTTAAACAATATCCTTTGGTACGGGGATTGTATTATATCGTTAAGGAAAACTACGCCGGTGTAGGGTCGGGGTTTACCAATTTTTTAAGCCTTGAAAGAGGACAGCTTATTTTTAGCAGAGCAGGCCTGGTACCCTATAAAATGCAGTTTAACCGGCGCCGGAGCCAAATAAAAGAAACTGAATAACAAACAAAAAAACAAGCACATGAAGAAAATGAATTTTTTGGTTATTGCCGTATTGTTTTCGACAAAAATATTAACTGCCCAGACTGTAGATGACGGAAAAAAACAATTGTACTACAATCGGTTTAACAGTTCAAAAGAAACGCTCAAGGCTGCCGTTGAAAAGAAGGCCAGCGATGCTGATGCAATCTATTGGTTGGGCCAGGTATATATAAAACAGGATAGTGTGGCAATTGCAAAGGCATTATATCAAAAAGCTTTGAACGAAGGTGTAAACGATCCGTTTATTTGGGTTGGCATGGGGCATGTTGAGTTATTAGAAGGCAAAAACGCTGAGGCTAAACAACGTTTTGAAGCAGCGATAACTGCTAGTACTAAGCGAAAGAAAGAAAACCCCGATGTCTTAAATGCTATCGGACGTGCCAACGCTGATGGGGCTTCTACGGTGGGAGATCCTGCTTATGGTATTGAAAAACTTAAACGTGCCGCTGAGTTAGACGAAAAAAATCCGGCTATTTACGTTAATATGGCTATTAATTTTCTAAAACAGGGTGGCGAAAAATCAGGTGGGGATGCTTATGAAGCGTATGGTAACGCATTGCGTATTGATCCTAAGTACGCTGAAGCCAACTTTCGCCTCGGTAAAATTTTTCAGAGCCAAAATAACAAGGAAAAATTTGAAGAATATTTTAATGCATCAATCACTGCAGATCCAGGTTATGCTCCTCCTTATATTGAATTATACGATTACTATAGCAACCGCGACATAAATAAAGCAAGGGAGTACCTCGAGAAGTACATTGCCAATTCCGAAAAAGATTGTATTACTGAGTTCTTGTATGCTGACTATCTCTTCCGTTCGGGCAAATACCAGGAATCAATTGATAAGGCAAAGGCAATGGAAAATGGCGAATGCAATGATTTCCCAAGGTTAAAAGTATTGTATGCATTTAATTATGACAGGTTGGGTCAAAAGGATCTTGCCAAGCAAAACATTGAATCCTATTTGGACAATAGTAAGCCCGATAAGAATTACAAAGATGATATTATGTTTGCTGCAACGCTTTTTAAAAGCATGACGGGAGAAGAAACCACTGCTATCAAATATTTACAAAAGGCGTTGGACCTTGATACTGCCAGGAAAACAAGGTATGTTTACATGGATACCATTGCCTCCCTTTACAAAAAAATGAATTTACCCTTAGAGCGGTTAAATTGGTTGCAGAAAAGTTATAATACCAACCCAAGTCCGTCTAACCTTGATACTTACAACATTGGTGATGCAGCTTTAATTGCCGGTAACCTTGATTTGGCCGATTCAATGTTCAGCAAATACAAGGTTAATTATCCCGATCAGATATATGGATATTTAGGTTTGGCCAAAACAGCCATTGCAAAAGATAAGGACACTACAACCGGCTCGGCCGTTCCTGCAGTTGAAAGTTATATTGACGTGTTGTCAAAAAAGGATGTTCAGCGGTATAAAGGGTTGATTATTCAGAACTATGGATATTTGGTATATGTACATGCCAACGTAAAAAAAGATTATGAAGCTGCAATAAAAGATCTTGAAGGTATTTTGACTGTAGACCCCGAAAACAGTTATGCTAAAGGAACTATAGACCAAATCAAAAAAGTGATAGATGCCAATAAGGGAGGCGGCAAAGCCAAACCAAAGGCTTAAAGAAATTTGATTTAAATAGAAACTCCCCGGTTCGGGGAGTTTTTATTTAAGCAGTATTAATACTTCATCCTATTTTTGCACCTGATAAAAAGTAACTATGTATTTGTTAGACATCAATAATGTGAACGATGTGAATTCTGCTGCGAACTACCTTCCCATTGGCTTGCAATTTCTTTTTGCAATAGGTTTTATTGGATTAATGATGGGTCTTACCCATAAACTTGGCCCCAGCCGTCAAACATCCGATAAACTACAAAACTTTGAAAGCGGAATTGAATCTGTTGGAAACGCACGGCAGCCAATGGCAGTTAAATATTTTTTGGTGGCGATATTATTTGTTCTGTTCGATGTTGAGATCATTTTCTTTTACCCTTATGCTGTAAACTTTAGAGAACTTGGTTGGCAGGGATTTGGATCAATGGCTATGTTTGTGGGCTTTTTTATGGTAGGCTTTTACTACATCATAAAAAAAGGTGCCCTTCGGTGGGAAGATTAACGTTTTACTTCTCCGTGTTTTAAAAACAACTTGCATTTTGTTAAACATCTAACATCGTTTTTCTAAAACTAAACATAAGGGCTTAATATCCATTGGTTTATAAGCCATTATATCATTTTTTTTACGTTTGAAAACTTCAAATCTTTTCCTGTAATATAAACAGGTTGGCTTATTTTTGCCCCAATAAAACGTTTACCTAAAATCGGGTTGTTTTTACAAAACAAAGGCCTTATTTGTAAGGTTATTTATATTATAAACGAAGGAAAGTTATGGAACGTCCGGTAAGATTTAATACTAACGTAAAACAAGTGGAAGCCCCAGCCAGTTTTATGGGCGATGGGTTTATGGCTACTTCATTTGATAAAGTTATAGGTTTGGCAAGGCAAAATTCACTTTGGCCTTTGCCATTTGCTACTAGCTGTTGCGGCATCGAATTTATGGCCACCATGGCATCTCATTACGATTTATCAAGGTTTGGTGCTGAGCGGTTGGGTTTTTCGCCCCGCCAGTGCGATCTGCTAATGGTAATGGGAACAATTGCGAAAAAAATGGGGCCAATATTAAGACAGGTATACTTGCAAATGGCCGAACCCCGTTGGGTTATGGCTGTTGGTGCGTGTGCCAGTTCGGGAGGCATTTTTGATACCTACAGCGTTTTGCAGGGTATTGACCAGGTAATACCGGTAGATGTGTATGTACCAGGTTGCCCTCCCCGCCCTGAGGCGATTATTGATGGATTTATCCAAATTCAAAGTTTGGTAGGTAGCGAAAGTTTGCGCAGGCGCAATGGCGAACGGTATAAAGCCTTAATGGACTCTTATGCTATTCAATAATTTATCCACATCATTTAAGCCCTTTATTTTTTATAAATGCCGTTAACCAATCAGCAAATTATTGAACGATTGACCGAAAAGTTCGGCCAGGATATTTTCGACATTCATGAACCTTACGGTCTACTTACTTTTACAATTACAAAAGACCTTAACCTGAAAGTTTTGAGGTTTTTATATGATGAACCTGATTTAGGTTTTACGTTTTTAACCGATTTATGTGCCGTCCATTACCCCGACAATGTTGGCAAAGAACTGGCAGTAGTGTACCACCTACATAACCTGGTTGAAAATATAAGAGTACGCTTTAAAGTATTTGCAGGTACCGAACAACCTGATGTGTTTACTGCCACCGGTATTTTTGAAAGTGCTAACTGGCAGGAGCGTGAAACATACGATTTTTATGGTGTTAATTTTGTAGGTCACCCAAACTTAAAGCGTATTTTAAATGTGGACGAAATGGATTATTTTCCTCTCCGTAAAGAATTTCCCCTTGAAGATCAGACCCGTACCGATAAAGATGATGAAATGTTTGGAAGGGGCAACTTGATAGGGTTGAATTGATAATTGAAGTTGTCGAATATTTAAAAGTATAAAAATGTCGTTACCCGAATATCATGTAAAACTTCCGGATGGTAGTATTGAAAAACAAACTACCACGCTTAACCTTGGACCAACACACCCTGCTACACACGGGGTTTTTCAAAATATATTAGAATTAGATGGCGAGCGCATTGTAAGTGCAGAGCAGACCGTAGGATATATTCACCGCGCATTTGAAAAAATAGCTGAACGTCGCCCCCTTTACCAAATTACCCCGCTTACCGATAGATTAAACTATTGCAGTAGCCCCATAAATAATATGGGCTGGCACACTACCTGCGAAAAATTGATGGGCATTAAAATGCCTAAGCGCGTAGATTACCTAAGGGTAATTATTATGGAGCTTGCACGTATTTCGGACCACCTAATCTGTAACTCGGTAGTAGGGGTTGATACCGGCGCATTTACCGGTTTTCTGTATGTAATGCAATACCGCGAGTTAATTTATGAAATTTATGAAGAGATTTGTGGTTCAAGACTCACTACCAATATTGGCCGTATTGGGGGGTTTGAGCGCAATTTTAACGACATCGCTTTTAGAAAAATTGAAAAATTTCTTGTAGAATATCCAAAGGTTTTAAAGGAGTTTGAAAACCTGTTTAGCCGTAATAGAATTTTTATGGAGCGTACCCAGGGCATTGGTGGAATAGACGGTCAGCGGGCCCTAAACTACGGGTTTACCGGGCCAAACCTGCGTGCAGCGGGCATTGATTACGATGTAAGGGTGCATAAACCATATAGCAGTTACGAAGATTTTGACTTTACCATACCAGTTGGTAAAACTGGCGATTGTTACGACAGGTTCCTGGTTCGCAACCAGGAAATGTATCAAAGCCTTAAAATAATTGAGCAGGCTTACCGTAAAGTGCAGGAATTTAAGGGCACAGATGCAGATGTATTTCATGCAGATGCACCTGAATATTACTTACCAGCCAAAGAGGACGTTTATACTAAAATGGAAGCGCTTATTTATCACTTTAAAATTGTGATGGGCGAAACCAATATTCCTGCAGGTGAAGTATATCATTCGGTTGAAGGAGGTAATGGCGAGTTGGGCTTTTACCTGATAACAGATGGTGGGCGTTCCCCTTACAGACTGCATTTTAGGCGCCCCTGTTTTATTTACTACCAGGCTTATTCCGAACTTACCAAAGGCAGCATGCTAAGCGATGCTATCATAACTATGAGCTCGCTTAACCTGATAGCCGGCGAAATGGACGGATAAGAAAAATCTTAAAATATATATTTAATTACATAATGGCGTTACAATTTACCGATAAGAAGCAGGAGGAAATTAAAGTGATCATTGACCGTTTCCCTGAGGGTAAACATAAAAGCGCATTGATACCTGTTTTACACCTTGCGCAGGAAGAATTTGGCGGTTGGTTAGATGTTCCTGTAATGGACTACGTAGCTGAAATTTTAAATATTGAACCAATTGAAGTGTATGAGGTAGCCACGTTTTATAGTATGTTTAATATGAAGCCGGTAGGTAAGTACTTATTTGAAGTATGCCAAACAGGACCATGCATGGTAAATGGCAGTGACGAAATAATTGATTACATAAAAACCAAATTGGGTATCAAAGCTGGCGAAACAACTACCGACGGCATGTTTACCCTAAAAACCGTAGAGTGCCTTGGTGCCTGCGGTTATGCACCAATGATGCAGTTAGGAAAAGTGTATAAAGAGCATTTGACCCCACAAAAAGTAGATGAAATTATTGAACAGTGCCGGATGATTTCGGCCGCCAACAATTAATAACATTGTTGTTGGTACCGGTTTTAACTCAATTTTGAACAAACGATTTTGAAATAAGATATGGGACAGAAATTATTACTCGCAAACGATCACATAGAAGGGATTAGATTTTTTGACGCCTACCGTAAAAATGGTGGCTATACCGCTGTTGAAAAGGCCTTTAAAATGACGCAAAGCGATATAGTGGACGAAGTAAAGAAAAGTGGTTTGCGGGGCCGGGGAGGTGCAGGTTTCCCAACCGGTTTAAAATGGAGTTTTTTGGCCAAGCCCGATGGAGTGTCCCGTTATTTGGTTTGTAATGCTGACGAGAGTGAGCCCGGAACCTTTAAGGATCGTTACCTGATGGAGTTTCTTCCGCATTTGCTTATTGAAGGCCTCATTGTTTCGTCGTTTGCATTGGGAAGTAAACGCACTTACATTTACATACGCGGCGAGTATGCATGGATAGTTGATATTTTAGAATACGCCATTGCTGAGGCAAACCAACAAGGTTTTTTAGGAACCAATATTCTAGGAACTGGTTTTGATTGTCAAATTTATGTTCAACGTGGTGCAGGCGCTTACATTTGCGGCGAGGAAACCGCCCTTATTGAAAGCCTTGAAGGCAAAAGAGGTAATCCACGAATTAAGCCTCCCTTCCCTGCCGTAAAAGGTTTATGGGATTGTCCAACAGTGGTAAACAATGTAGAGACACTGGCAGCAATAGTACCCATTATAAATATGGGCGGCGGGGAATACGCAAAAATAGGCATAGGTAAATCTACCGGTACTAAGCTAATTAGTGCCTGCGGAAACATTAATAAGCCCGGTATTTATGAAATAGACATGACCATTAGCGTTGAGGAGTTTATTTATAGCGATGAATATTGCGGTGGGATTGCCAATGGTAAAAAGTTAAAGGCATGTATTCCGGGTGGTTCATCAGTACCTGTTTTGCCTGCCAACCTTTTATTGCGTACTGCCAGTGGGGAGCCACGCATGATGAACTATGAAAGCCTGGCCGATGGCGGTTTTGCTTCGGGCAGCATGATGGGGTCGGGTGGTTTTATCGTATTAGATGAAGATCAGTGTATTGTTAGAAATACCATGTCGCTGGCACGTTTTTACCACCACGAAAGTTGTGGTCAATGCAGCCCATGCCGCGAGGGTACCGGCTGGATGAAGCGTATTTTGCACAACATTGAATATGGAAAAGGCAAAATGAGCGATATAGACCTGCTTTGGGATATACAACGCAAAATAGAAGGCAATACCATTTGCCCTTTGGGCGATGCCGCAGCCTGGCCGGTGGCAGCAGCCATCAGGCATTTTAGAGATGAATTTGAGTGGCACGTACTAAACCCCGGAGAAGCACAAATAAGAAATTATGGTTTGGCCAATTATGCTGAAGCGTTGGTTACTGCCTGATAAAACAAGGAACTTTAATTTTTTAATATTTTTGAATTATACATGTCTGAGCAAAAATTATTTAAGGTAACTATCGACAACATTACCATTGATGTTGAGGCTGGTACCAGCATATTAATGGCTGCACGCAGCATTGGTGGCGATGTTACGCCGCCAGCCATGTGCTTTTACAGCAAGCTAAAGGGTAGTGGTGGCAAGTGCCGCACCTGCCTGGTAGAGGTTGCGGCCGGTAGTACCGCAGATCCACGGCCTATGCCTAAGTTGGTAGCCAGTTGCCGCACATCAGTTATGGATGGAATGGTGGTTAAAAATATTACCAGCGATAAAGTGCAGGATGCCAGAAAGGGTGTGGTTGAATTTTTATTGTTGAACCACCCGCTCGATTGCCCCATATGCGACCAGGCAGGCGAATGTCATTTGCAGGACCTTGGTTACAAACATGGTGCGGAAGGTACCCGATACGAATTTGAAAGACGACTGTTTGAGCGTGAAGATATTGGACCGTATATTCAATTACATATGACAAGGTGCATACTTTGTTACCGCTGCACCTATGTAGCCGACCAATTAACCGATAGCAGAGTACACGGTATTTTAGATCGTGGTGAACACGCTGAAATCTCCACTTACATATCCAAAGCCATTGACAACGATTTTAGTGGTAACATGATTGATGTTTGCCCCGTTGGCGCTTTAACCGATAAAACATTTAGATTTAAAAACAGGGTTTGGTTTTTAAAACCATTAAATGCCCACAGAGCTTGCGATAAATGCTGCGGTCAGGTTACCCTTTGGAACCGGGGCGACGAAGTGTACAGGGTTACCGCACGCAAAGATACCTGGGGCGAAGTAGAATCACTGGAAGATGGAAAACCAGCCTGGATATGCAATACCTGCCGTTTTGATAAAAAGAAAACCAGCGATTGGGTAGTTGAAGGACCTAGAAAAATTGACAGGCATTCAGTAATATCGGCAAACCATTATATAGGTATGACAAAACCAACCGAGGTATTTAACGCTGTGCACGATGGAAGAAAACCAAAATTATTAATGGACATTCACACAGTTAGCGAGGTAAACAAACCAGCAGTGCACTTAAGCCAGATAGAAGGGCCAGCTACCGGTCAAGTTTTTGAATAATATAATCACAAACAAAAACTACGTTAATGATATTTCTTGCAATAGATTGGGGGCTTATAATTGAGAAACTGGTACTGATAGGTGGTATTATTACGGCCTCGTTATTAATAGCCATGTACAGCACTTATGCCGAGCGTAAAGTAGCCGCCATTTTACAGGATAGGGTTGGGCCCGACAGGGCGGGCCCATGGGGCCTTTTGCAACCCGCAGCGGATGGTGCAAAATTGTTTTTTAAGGAAGAGATTATTCCAAATTCATCCAACAAACTTTTGTTTATACTGGGGCCTTGTTTGGCTATGCTTACCGCTATGATGACGAGTGCCGTTATACCATGGGGCAACCAGGTGCATTTTGCACTGTTTGGCGCCGACCGCATTGTAAACCTTCAGATAGCTGACATTAATATTGGTGTCTTATTCATATTTGGGGTGGTTAGTATGGGGGTGTATGGCATTATGATTGGGGGTTGGGCGAGCAATAATAAATTTAGTTTAATGGCCGCCATGCGTGGTGCATCGCAGGTGATTAGTTACGAGTTGGCCATGGGTGTATCGCTTATTGCTCTTTTAATGTTTACGGGCTCGCTTAGTATGAAAACGATTGTGGAGCAACAGGTGCAGGGCTCATTTTGGAATATTGTTTATCAGCCATTGGGCTTTTTGATTTTTTTGATTTGCTCGTTTGCCGAGTGTAACCGTACACCGTTTGACCTGCCCGAAGCGGAAAATGAATTGAACTTTGGTTATCACCAGGAATACTCATCAATGAAGTTGGGCTTTTATTTGTTTGCAGAGTATATCAATATGTTTATTAGCAGTGTAATAATGGCAACCCTCTATTTTGGAGGGTACGATATGCCTTTTGTAAACGAAGCTAACCTGTCGGTTAATATTGCAGCAATCATTGGTTTGGTAGCATTGCTTACCAAGGTTGTTTTATTAATCTTTTTATTTATGTGGGTTAGGTGGACAATCCCCCGGTTTAGGTACGACCAGCTAATGAACCTCGGCTGGAAGGTGTTGATACCACTGGCATTGGCAAACATGTTTGTAACAGGAGCCTTGATTTTGTGGCGACAAGGATAATTTCTACAACAGTTTCAAAAAAATCTTTATCGTGAACAAAACTTACTTTTTAATTAAGCCAAAAGGAATGAAAAGGAAATGGTCACGCATTGTCACTGTTTTGTATTACTCCTTTTTTCTGTGCAACCTGATTGGTAACTTTTTGACGGATAATTTATTTTGGTATGTTGTTATGGGGCTAAGTTTGATGGCGGCTTTAGTTTTAGGTGTTCTTATGTGGTTCTATTACAATTTGCCCCAAAAATTGAATATGTTGGATAAAGAAGGCAAACAATAAAGATTTAAACGTTCAAGTAAGCCCCGAATGTTGGGGACGATGTTGATTAAAGATTAAATGCAAAGCCCAAAATAATATTTTAGAAGGAAACTTGGTTTGTAATCCAAACGAAAAATAACGGTTCACTTAAAATAAAGTTGGAAGTAAGGGAGTATAAAAATATTTTTGCGAACGTATTAAATAGCCGGTTTGTTAAACAAAACCGGTAAACAGTAACTATGCAGTCATTAACAAACAGATCGGAAACAGTTGAGAGGAAGCCCATGAACTGGGTTGAGAAGTTGTATTTACCTGGCATTTTAAAGGGTATGTTTATCACCTTTAGTCACATTTTTAAGAAAGTTCCCACCATAAAATATCCCGAACAAACCAGGCCATTTAGTAAAGTTTTTCGTGGCTTACAGGTATTAAACAGAGATGAAGAAGGCCGTGAAAAATGTACCGCCTGCGGTTTATGTGCCGTAGCTTGCCCAGCCGAAGCCATTACCATGGAAGCAGCCGAAAGACAAAAAGGTGAGGAAAATTTATATAAAGAAGAAAAGTACGCAGCCAAATACGAAATAAACATGCTGCGCTGCATATTTTGCGGTTTGTGCGAAGAGGCTTGTCCTAAAGATGCCATCTATTTAAGTGAAACGTTTGCACCACCCAATTACCAGCGCAAAGGTTTTATTTATGGTAAAGATGACCTGTTGATACCACACCCGGTAACCCAGCCCGAAGCATATGCAAAAGCAAGAGGCGATAATGCACCAACCACCCACTAACCTCCATTTTATACACAACTATTTTTAATGAGTATTACACAAGTTTTGTTTTGGTTTTTGTCGGCGCTGGCTTTATCGGGTGCATTAATGGTAGTGTTAAGCCGCAATCCAATACATAGTGTGTTATGGCTAATTGTAGTGTTTTTTGCTATTTCGGGGCATTATGTTTTGTTAAATGCACAGTTTTTAGCTATCGTTAATTTAATTGTATATGCTGGGGCCATTATGGTGTTGTTTCTGTTTGTGGTAATGTTAATGAACCTGAACAGCGAAACGGAACCGCAGAAAAATAATATGCTTAAAATTGCAGGCGCCATTTCGGGTGGTAGTTTAATGCTCATAATGATAGATGTGGTATCAAGCTCTGCCGACATTACCGGTAAATCGGCCATGTTAAAAGATGGTAATATTGGATTGATAAAGAACCTGGGAAAAGCAATGTTTACTGAGTATGTAGTTCCGTTTGAAATAAGTAGTGTGCTGTTTTTGAGTGCAATGGTAGGTGCGGTAGTAATTGGTAAAAAAAGCGATGCTAAGGCTGTATAGATCACAAAAAATAAACAGAAAAATAATTATCGTAACATGCCTGTTCAATATTACATAACGCTTTCCATTATTATATTCTGTATTGGCGTTGTTGGGGTATTAACCCGTCGCAATGCAATCATTATTTTTATGTGTATTGAGTTAATGTTAAATGCCGTAAACCTTATGCTGGTGGCCTTTAGCAAAATGCACAATGGATTGGCATATGCATCGGACCCAACCTCACTGGTAGGCATGGACGGCCAGTTGTTTGTTTTTTTTATAATGGTAGTAGCCGCAGCCGAGGTAAGCGTTGGCCTGGCTATTATTGTAATGATGTACCGAAACACGCACTCGGTTGACGTTAATTTTTTGAACAGGTTAAAGAATTAATTTTTAAGTGATAGTTGCGCATCACCAGTTTGCATGACTTGATCTTTTTTCAAAATCAAAAAAACATTTTCTTGTACCGTTTTTTACGGTATAAGGTTAACAACTTACCCGTGCAAGGGTAAGGCATTACCCATACAGGGCCAGTGGCATATGAGTACATTTAGTCAACTTGTTTATTTAATTCCACTTTTTCCTTTAGTTGGATTTTTAATTAATGGATTAGCCCGCAACTCTTTATCAAAATCGCTAATAGGTGTCATTGGTAGCGGTTCCATCTTATCGTCATTTATATTAAGTGTACTTATTTTTACCGAGGTAAATGCTCCCGGCTTTTCTCCGGTAGATGTAAAACTGTTTACGTTTATAAATGTTCCCGATTTTGAAATAGATTTTTCTTTTAGAGTAGACCAGTTGTCAACCCTTTGGTTATTGATTGTTACTGGTATTGGTTTTTTAATACATGTGTACTCCGCCTCCTACATGCACAATGAAGGGGCACCCCACTTTGCCCGGTTTTTTGCCTACATGAACCTGTTTGTGTTTTCAATGCTGTTGTTGGTGTTGGGTGGCAACTATGTAATTATGTTTATTGGTTGGGAAGGCGTTGGTTTGTGTAGTTACCTGTTGATAGGCTATTGGTTTAAAAACAACGATTTTAATTACGCGGCACGCAAGGCATTTGTAATGAACCGCATTGGCGATGTGGGTTTTTTACTGGCTGTATTTTGGCTGTTGGCCAAGCTGGGAACCGTTGACTATACCCTTGTATTTGAAAAGGCTTCAACACTGTCTACTTTTGATGTTACGGCTATTACCATGTTGCTTTTTGTGGGTGCCATGGGTAAAAGCGCACAGATACCTTTATATACCTGGCTGCCCGATGCAATGGCGGGCCCAACACCGGTATCGGCACTTATACACGCTGCCACAATGGTTACCGCGGGTATTTATATGATTGTACGCAGCAACGTATTGTACACGATGGCGCCAGTTACACAAGGTTTGATAGCCATTATTGGCTTAGCTACTGCTGTAGTAGCTGCAACCATAGCAATTAAGCAAAACGATATTAAAAAAGTACTGGCTTACTCAACCGTTAGCCAGTTAGGCTATATGTTTTTGGGATTAGGGGTTGGCGCTTATACCGGTGCAGTGTTTCACGTGTTCACCCATGCATTTTTTAAGGCGTTGCTTTTTCTTGGGGCCGGCAGTGTGATACACGCTATTCACAACGAGCAGGATATTAGAAAAATGGGCGGGTTGAAAAAACATATGCCCATAACGCATGTAACGTTTCTGTTAGCCTGTATTGCTATCTCAGGTATTCCTCCCTTTAGTGGTTTTTTTTCAAAAGATGAAATACTGGCGGGTGCTTATTCGGCCAACCCCGTTTATTGGGTAGTTGGCGTAATAACCGCGGCAATGACCGCCTTTTATATGTTCAGGTTATACGTTATGACTTTCCAGGGAAAATTTAGAGGAACCAGCGAACAGGAACATCACCTGCACGAAAGCCCGGCAGCTATGACCATACCTTTAATTGTACTGGCTATACTTAGTGTGGTGGCTGGGTTAATTGGTATACCCGAAGTATTTGCTCCTAATGCACATTGGTTGCAACAATTTCTTTCTCCCATCATTGCCGAACCACATGAAGGCCACGCTTTAAGCCATAGTACTGAGTATATGTTAATGGGTGCATCGGTAGGCGTAGCATTATTGGCCATCGTTTTTGCCTGGATAACCTTTAGCAAAAAGCCTGCATTGGTTGATGCAACCGGGGCTGGCAAATTTTTAGCTAATAAATGGTATGTTGACGAGCTATACGATATGTCGATAGCAAAACCTGTTCAGAAACTGGGGTCATTTTTTAATAATATTATAGAAAAGAACATTATTGATGGCCTGGTAAATGGCGTTGGCAAAAGCATACAATATGCCGGAAGGCAAATAAGGCTGGTGCAAAGCGGGCAGGTTGGTAGTTACATACTAATAATGGTATTAAGCCTGGTGTTAATGGTTATTTTGGTTTTTTATGGTAACAATCTTAACCCGATTATTAATGCAATATTTAAATAGTCAGCAGGATAAAAAATAATTATGATCCCCGTTTTACTAATATGTATCCCCCTTTTTACCGGAATAATTGCCTTCTTTTTACCGAATGCAAAAACAGCAAAGTCGTGGGCACTTCTTGCATCTATAGCTACCCTGGCGGTTAGTTTACTAAGTATTGGATTACAAAAAAGTAGCAGCCAACTTATGTTCGATGCATCATGGCTTCCATTGTTAGGTAGTCGGTTTACGGTTAGTTTAGACGGAATGGGAACTATGATCACTTTGTTAACTGCTATTTCTTTCCCGGTAATTTTTGCCGGCACTTATCAAAATAGCTACCAAAAGCCTGGTGCGTTTTATGGCCTGATGCTTTTATCGCAAGCCGGACTAATGGGTGTTTTTTGTGCAGCAGACTTATTGTTATTCTACTTTTTTTGGGAGTTAGCGTTAATACCAGTATACTTTCTTTGTTCAATTTGGGGGGGTGAAAAGCGTATTGCCGTTACTTTTAAATTTTTCATTTATACGTTTGCAGGCTCGCTATTAATGCTGTTGGGCATTTTGTATGTGTATATGCAAAGCCCTTCGCACTCCTTTGCTGCTGCTAACGTAACTAATATTATTTGGGCCGAGGGATCGCAAAATGGTGTGTTTTGGTTGTTTTTTATTGCTTTTGCTATTAAAATGCCCATATTTCCTTTTCACACCTGGCAGCCCGATACGTACGAGCAGGCGCCTACTGCGGTAACCATGGTATTAAGTGCGGTAATGGTTAAGATGGGAATATTTTCCGTGATACGTTGGTTATTGCCTATGTTTCCCGATGCCTCGGCTCATTTTTCGCACCTTGTTATTTTGCTTTGCGTTATTGGCATGGTGTACGCTTCGCTAATTGCCATTAAGCAAGATGATGTGAAGCGGCTAATTGCGTATTCATCTATCGCCCACATAGGTTTAATGGGCGCGGCAATGTTCACGGCTAATGCATCGGCCATTCAAGGCGTTATGTTCCAAATGTTTGCCCACGGTATAAATGTAATAGGCCTTTGGATTGTGGCCGATGTAATAGAAAAGCAAACCGGTACAAGAAAGTTTAGTGAGTTGGGTGGCCTGGCACAAACTTCGCCATCGTTGGCAATTTTGTTGGTGATTATGGCACTTGCCAATATTGCCCTGCCGCTTACCAATGCATTTATAGGCGAGTTTTTAATGTTTAGCGGGTTGTTTACTTACAACGTTTGGTTGGCAACAGCGGCATTGGTAAGCATTATTTTAGCAGCCGTATATACCCTTTGGATGGTGCAAAAAGTACTTTATGGCGAAAACAAAGACGTTGCCACCCTAACGGTTAAACTACCGGTAGGTACCAGGTTAATGCTAATTGTTTTGGTAGTAGTAATATTTGCATTTGGAGTTTTTCCCCAACCAATGATCAACTTAACCACCGGAATGGTTTCATCAATTACTGCACAAATAAAATAGCAGCTACGAACCCAGAAATAATATGAACACTATCATTCTTTCAGCAATACTTGGGGTGGTTATGATGTTAAGCAGCACCTTTATTAATAATAAAGCTGCGTTTAAATACATAGCCTCCATTGGTTTGGCATTGCTTTTTGTTTTCAATATTGCTGAAAGCTATGGCTTTGAAATATTCACCATCAACACACGGCAACTGCTTCATTTTACTAAGTTTGGCCTGCTGTTCAACAGTATTTGCATTTTGGCTACGTTGCTTTTTACTATGTTAAGTGGTCGCGACATTGAGGCGGTGGGCAGCTATGTAGCGGAGTACTTTGCCCTTATATTTTTTGTATTATGCGGCGTGGGGATTGTTACCTCGTACACCAGCTTGCTAATGTTATTTATTGGTATTGAAATAATATCTATACCAGTATACATATTAACAGGTAGCGATAAACGCAACCTTAAAGGAAACGAAGCTGCGCTGAAATATTTTTTAATGGGGGCCTTTTCTACAGGTATCTTGTTAATGGGTATTGCTTTGTTATATGGCACCAACGGAAATTTTAATATAATACGGGTAAGCCGCGATATACAACCCCTTAGCTATTTGGAAGCGCTGGGATTGGTAATGTTGTTTGTTGCACTTTCGTTTAAAGTATCGGCAGCACCCTTCCATTTTTGGACGCCCGATGTGTACGATGGCGCCCCCACAGTATTTACCAGCTTTATGGCTACCATAGTTAAGGTGGCTGGTTTTGCTGCATTTATACGATTGTTTGAAAGCCGCTATGGTAATATGGGTGGTCAAACCGACCGATTGATTGGACTGGTAATTGTTTTGACACTGGCTTTTGGTAATCTTACGGCCGTTTTTCAACAAAGTGTAAAACGTATGTTGGCCTATTCAAGCATAGCGCAGGCCGGTTTTATGTTGTTTGCGGTTTTTGCATTAAACGATGTAGCTAAAGAGGGGTTAATTTTATACGCAGCCTCCTACAGCCTGGCTACTATAGGCATATTTGCGGTGCTTGTAAAAATGAAAGACTATTCGTTTGAGGGCTTTAATGGTTTTGCCCAAAGCCAGCCGTTATTGGCAGGCGTATTGGTGGTTTGCCTTTTGTCATTGGCTGGCATTCCGCTAACCGGTGGCTTTTTTGCAAAATATTATATGCTGTCCGCCGCCATAAAGGTGGGTAATGTTGGACTACTGGTGGTATTGGCGGTTATATTTGCCGCTGTTAGTGTATATTATTACTTCAGGTTAATACAGGCAATGTACTTTAAAGAAGGCACGGTTAATTTCCCCGCAGTATCAACTTCGTTTAAAATACTAATGGTGATGGCTGCTGCTGCCATTATCATATTAGGTGTGTTCCCTTATACGCTGCTGCAATACCTGTACTTTTAATTTGTTCAACTTTTTTAATCATGCATAGTAAAAACCGATGTTCTGTTTAGAATATTCGTCTGCCCTCATATAATGTCAAGCCCTGTTAAGTTTAATTTTCGGAAATAACATTTGCCAAAAAGTGAACTACGCAATTTCCTAAACTATAGCTTAAACTACGATTTATGAAAGGTTGGTGGAAATGGAAAGCCGATGGTAATCATTTTGCAATGTATTGCTGCTATAAACTTCAATTTAGGACGATTTGAGCGAAGTAAGCCCCCGATTAAATATGACGGTATTTAAAATGTCTACAACGTTTTGTCCATCTATTTAAAGGTTAGTGGGTGAGTTCCGAATTATTTACCTGCCTGGCTATTTTTAATGAAAAAGAAAGTCCGGACTCCTTAAATTTTTAAAGGACTTTTTTAAACTTATTGACGGGTTAACAGCCATGTTGTGATAAGGTAGCCAGATAAATATTACCTATTAAAAAAGATAACACGTCAGTAGTATTTTATAGTTTTAGGCCATATTTAAAATCGTATTACTTTAATTTAATGATTATTCGCTATTGGGCACACGTAGTGTTGAGTATAAAATAATGATAAAAAAGGCTGAATAAAAATACCAACAGTATAAGAGTGCTACCTCTAGGGCCATAGAAGCAGGCTGCAACGGCTGATGAAAACTGCTATAAAGCCCGGTTCCAAAATATCAGCACCAGACTCCCGATAGTTATTCTTAATTCAAATTCTAACCCGACGTTCTTTAACAAACAACCATTATATTACTTTTTAAGGAAGTATTTAATGGGGTTTGAAATTTGCATTGGCTGTTATTTTGACAAAGAACTTTACCTTCAATGCCATACATTTGCATGTCGTAAACTAAGGTTAAATTACCATTTTGGAATGTGGGTTTGGTTTTAAAAATGTTAGCGATTATAACTATTTTGTCGTGCATTGGTTACACCACTTAAATCCCTTTAAATAAACAAACAAAAATTATAAACAATGGCAGATGTTTTTGCGAAACTGGTAAAAGATGGCGGACCTCTTGGGCAACACATGGAAAGGGCGCATGGTTATTTTGCATTTCCTAAGTTAGAAGGGGAGTTGGGGCCACGAATGACTTTTAGAGGGAAAGAGATGATTGTTTGGAGTTTAAATAACTATTTGGGTTTAGTTAACCATCCCGAGGTTAGAAAAGCCGATACTGAGGCTGCTGCCACCTATGGCATGGGTAACCCCATGGGTGCCCGTATGATGAGTGGAAACACAAAAAAACACGAAGAGCTTGAAAAGGTAATAAGCAAGTTTGTAAGCAGGGAAGATACTATGTTGTTGAATTTTGGTTACCAGGGTATTATGAGTTGTATTGATGCATTAATAAACCGAAGAGATGTAATTGTATATGATGCCGAAGCACACGCATGTATTGTTGACGGTATACGGTTGCATGTTGGGTATAGTTATGCTTTTAAACACAACAATGTTGACGATTGTGAAAAACAGTTGCAACGCGCCGAAAAAATGGCCGCTAAAAGTGGCGGTGGTATTTTGGTAATTACCGAAGGTGTTTTTGGTATGGATGGTGAGCAGGGTAAGCTAAAAGAAATTGTAGCGTTAAAACAGAAGTATGAGTTTAGGTTGTTTATTGACGATGCCCACGGTTTTGGCTACATGGGCCCAAACGGAGCTGGCGCAGATAGCGCACAAAATTGCGTGGCCGACGTGGATCTTTATTTTTCAACATTTGTAAAAAGCATGGGCAGCATTGGCGCGTTTATAAGCGGCCCTAAAAATATTATTAGCTACCTGCGGTACAATACACGTAGCCAGATATTTGCCAAAAGCCTTCCGTTAATGATTGTAGAAGGTATGTTAAAACGAATGGAAATGGTGAAAACCATGCCCGAGCTACGGCAAAAACTTTGGAGTAATGTACATATGTTGCAGCAAGGGTTAATTGATCGTGGATTTGATATTGGCAGCACTAACTCGCCTGTAACACCCGTTTACATGAAGGGCGAATTGCCGGAGGCTACCAGCATGGTGGTGGACCTGAGAGAGAACTTCCATATTTTTTGTAGTATAGTGGTTTACCCGGTTATTCCAAAAGGTGATATTATTTTTAGACTAATACCCACCGCATCCCATACCAAAGAGGACATTATGCTTACACTTGAAGCGTTTGAAAAAACAAAGCAAAAGTTGGATGAGGGCAGCTACCAGTCGGCACAAATTCCTGACATGGCCGAAGCCATGTAAACTGTATTAATATTTTTATTACAGCCCCCGGTTTACCGGGGGCATTTTTTTGTAACCTGTTACCGGTATTTGCCATCCCATTTATATATTAATTGCTGTTAGTTTAAATTAAAGTGCACCAGGCAAAACCCCTGTTAACAATTTTTTCATTTTTATATAAAAAATTTACGCTTACAATACTTGCATTTAAATTTTATAAACAATAGATTTACGACAAGTATGGTGCAACTGTTTCGTCAACAACAAATTATGTTGCTCCACCTCTGCTAACCCTGGCAACCAAACAATATTCTTATATCAATAAATGATAAATCAAATTATTTAATTCATGATTCATGCAGCATTAGATATTCTTACAACCGAACTTACCAACAGTGGCATAAGTGCCGAGTTGGGTAATGTTGGTGAAATACTTTCTGGTGCAGGTAACAACCATGGCTCAAATGCCGATGTTATTGTTTCACTCATAAATATTGAGGAAGAGCGGGTGGGTCGCAATCCCCAACATTATATTAAAAGAGGCGATGGTATCCTTTTTAAAAATCCGGCAATACATCTTAACCTCACCGCTTTATTTACTTCGGTACGGCACGAAGCCGGGTATGGGCTTGCATTACAACATGTACAGGAAGTTATTGGATTTTTTCAGGCAAAGTATGTATTTGACCAACTGAATACCCCCGCTATTGACCCAGGTATTGAAAGGTTAACAGTAGAAATGGTTAGTTATAATATTGATCAGTTGCACCAGCTATGGTCTATGCTTGGAGGAAAATATCATCCTTCGGTAGCTTATAAAATACGAATGATAGTGGTGGATAGTGTCAGCAATATTACAGGCCCGCTTATAAAGGAAATAGAAACAAATTACTTTTTGAAATAATGCACGTATGGATGTTATCAGGCTGCTATATACTGAATTGTTTACAATAAAATTAGTTCATACTGGTTTTGAGGCAACCGCAGGCAGTAAAATATTTACCCAATTATTAGTAGAACCCGACGGGCAAACAAAGCAATTGTTTAAGCGGTTAGACGTTGGTTACCGCTGCGTAAGCGATACCGTTGTTTGTTTTATAAGAAGTTCATTTGCTTTGCCGCCTGCTAAAAATCCTAAAGTGCCGTTTGTTACAACCGGCGGCTATTTTTTTATCAGACTGCTGTTATTTGCTTCGCCATCTTTTGTTTATAAAACCTATGTGGCACCTGCCGGTAGTAAAACCATCTATTATTTTAACAACCAAATAAACAACGTCCAAAGTGGTAACCGGTACCTCAGCAGGCAGCTTCAAAATTATAACGCCGCAGGTAGTTACGATTCCGGCACAGTGGTAAGCCAGGGGGGCGTTCCTTTTGCTACACTGCAACCCGTTAATGGTGCAGAGGGTATAAACATTGCCAACAATGCCTATTGGAAAAGTTTAGCCGCCAATGGACAAATTGTAAACAACGCTGACCTTTTAAATAAGTCGGCCGTAAAACCGTCACAAACTTGTTTTGGAGCTATTGACATTTTTACCAATGGCACCACCAATGCTACTTATAGTCTTTTTAATAACAACAGCGAATTACAAAGTCCTGCATATGTAATTCCTTTTAAAAGCAGGGCCTGATTTCATTCATTTAAAAACAAAAATCAAATGTCACAGATTAACGAAACTGCTATTAAAACACCCGGGGTGTATATAAATGAAATCCCTTCATTTCCGCCTTCGGTAGCACAGGTATCTACAGCCATACCTGTTTTTATTGGTTACACTGACATTGCAATTGATGCAGCAGGCAACGATTTAACCAGTAAACCAACCAAAATATATTCGTTGCTTGAGTTTGTGCAATACTATGGCAAAGCTTTTGACGAAACTGATGTTAATGTTAACATACTTAAAACTACAGTTAGCGGCGTGGTTACCTTTTTAAGTGCAAGTGCAACTGTTAATGCGCCGTCAAAACATAACATGTATTATAGCATGCGGCTTTATTTTGACAATGGTGGGGGCCCCTGTTATATATTATCGGTAGGTAAAATTGGCGTTGACGGCACCATTACCAATACTGGTTTAGAAGCTGGTTTAGCAATAGTGGAAGCCTATGACGAGCCAACTATTATAGTTTTTCCGGAAGGCAATGCTATTAGCGAAACACTATATTATGCCATGATGGCGCTGGCAGTTGACCAATGTGCAAAACTACAGGACCGGTTTACCCTTATAGATATTTATCCTATGGCTGCTTTTACCACCACCACTGCAGCAATAGCACAGTTCCGCTCAAATTTTGGAAAAACCAATAATTTAAACTACGCTGCTGCCTACTATCCAAAGCTTAAAACAACTTACAGTTACCAATATAAAGATGCCGATGTTGATATTGTAATAATTACTAATAATGTGGCCGCTGCAGCAGTTAAACTTGATACATTACTGGCCACCGATAAGGCTACTTATTTTGCTGCCGTTGGCGCAATACAAAAATTAGTACTTACACTACCTGCATCGCCTGCAATGGCCGGTATTTACGCGGCGGTCGATGGTTCGCGGGGCGTTTGGAAGGCACCCGCAAATGTGTCACTAAATTCGGTGTTCGATCTGGCAGATATTGTTACCGACCAGGAGCAGGAAACGATGAATATAGATTCCGACAGTGGTAAATCAGTAAATGCAATAAGGGCTTTTAGTGGTAAAGGTATTTTAGTATGGGGAGCACGCACTTTAGATGGCAACAGCAACGAATGGAGGTATATTTCGGTAAGAAGGTTTTTTATTATGGTAGAAGAATCAGTGAAGAAAGCATCGGCTCAATTTGTTTTTGAACCCAACGATGCCAATACCTGGGTGCGAATTAGAGCTATGATCGAAAACTATCTTACACTTTTATGGAGGCAGGGCGCATTAGCTGGTGCAAAGCCCGAGCAAGCATTTTTTGTAAAGGTTGGACTTGGACAAACTATGACCGCAGTGGATATTTTAGAAGGTAAAATGATTGTTGAAATTGGTATGGCAGCCGTAAGGCCGGCCGAGTTTATCATACTGCGCTTCATGCACAAAATGCAGGAGTCATAATGTAACAGCAAAAAAAATAGCCGCCAGCTATTTATTACCTTAATAAAAACAGTAACTAATTTTTCAATTCAGTAAACATAGTTTTTTAATCAAATCTAAATACTAAATCATGGCAACTTATCCTATTCCAAAATTTCACTTCCAGGTAGAATGGGGTGGTACAAAAATTGGATTTACCGAGGTTACCGGGCTTGAGGTAAGCACCGATGTAATTGAATACCGCGATGGAGCAAGCCCCGAATATCATAAAACTAAAATGCCAGGCATGCAAAAGTATGGCAACATAACTATGAAGCGAGGCACGTTTGCAGCCGATAACGAATATTATGCATGGTGGAACTCTGTATCGCTAAATACCATTCAGCGAAGAGATATAACGATATCGTTATTAAACGAAAATCACGTACCCGTGGTTGTTTGGAAAATTAAAAATGCATGGCCGGTAAAAGTGCAGTCTACCGATTTAAAGGCCGATGGTAACGAAGTTGCTATTGAAACCATTGAACTGGCACACGAAGGATTAACGATACAAAACGAGTAAATATGGATTTGTTTGCACCACCGGTAGGTTTTCATTTTTTGGTTGTTTTTGAGTTATTTCCACAAACACCGCAGGATTTTCGTTTCCAGGAAGTTTCGGGCCTTGATGTGGAAATGGAAATGGAGCCAATCAAAGAAGGCGGGCAAAACAGGTTTACCCACCAGTTGCCGGTACGCAGCCGCTATACTGATATTACCCTTAAACGGGGATTGTTTATAGGCTCTGGTATAAGGCTATGGGTTAAAAATGCCCTTGAAGATTTTGTATTTGTACCTACCAATGTACTTATATCACTATTAAGCCCCGAGCATTTGCCGTTGCAGTCGTGGTACGTGGTCAATGCCATTCCTAAAAAAATACAGGTATCGGGTTTTAATGCCGAGCAAAATTCGGTTGTGATAGAATCGTTGGTGTTAAGCTATAATCACTTTACCATAGTAGGCGTAGAGTCGCTTATAAGTGGTGTGGCGTCATTAGGTGCCAGTGTGTCAATTTAAAAATTCAATATGCCAATAGAAATAAAAGAGCTACTTATAAAGGCAGTCGTTACCAATACGCCAAAAAGCGCAAATACCCAGCCATCGGCTGCCGATTTTCATAAATTAAAAAAAGACCTGGTAAAAGAATGTGTACAGGAAGTATTGGAAAAAATAAAAGAAAAAACTGAACGATAATGATAGGAAAGCTGGATAAAATGCAACTGCAGGCCTATGCCGACGAAGCCTTTTCCGAAAAAAAAGGCGATCCGTTTACTGTATTGATCAATCCTGAGTCGTACACCATAAAATACAGGGTAGAACAAACAGAAAGCCAGGGCCAGGGCACCTCGCACCCACAACTGCATTTTAATAAAATATTGGCACAGGATATTCATTTCGATTTTGTGTTCGATAGTACTGGTGTGGTAACAGAACCCTCGCTTATAAATATTGGCATTGTTAATCCATTTGCCCAAACTGGCAATGTAATTGAACAGATAGAGCTCTTTAAACAGTTGATGCTGTACTACCAAAGCGAAACCCACCGGCCAAACTTTATAGCGTTAAAATGGGGTACCCTTTTATTTAAGGGACAGATGACCAGCATGGATATTGACTACAAATTATTTAAGCCCGACGGAACTCCCATACGGGCAATGGCAGGGGTCGATTTTAAAGGGTTTATAGAGGAGGATCTGAGGGTGGCCCTTGAAAATTCATTATCGCCCGACATTACACACGAACGTGTATTTAATGCCAACGATAGGTTTGACCTGCTGGTAAACTCCATTTATAAAAGCCAGCAGTATTACATAAATGTTGCAAAGGTAAACCAGCTTTCAGGGTTTAGAAAGATTGAAAAAGGAACTAAATTGTTTTTTCCACCAGTTGAAAAATAGCTGAGCAAATGCCCGTTTCCCGTAATATTCCAACCCTTGCCAACCCCGACCTTGTAAGTTTTTCCATTAAGGTAAATGGTGCTATTATCTCGCAAACGGTACAGGTTGCCCGCATATCTATTCAAAAAGCTATCAATAAAATACCCACCGCCAAAATAAAATTGTTTGATGGTATTGCGGCGCAGGAAACCTTTCCACAAAGTAATACCGAAACATTTTTACCCGGCAATGCTATTGATTTAAGCCTCGGCTACCACAGCAAAGAAGCCGTTGTTTTTAAAGGCATCATTACCGCGCATTCCAATAAAGTATCTTCCTCCTCCAGCGAGCTTACCATTGAGTGCAGGGATGTGGTAGTAAAAATGACTGTTGGTCGTAACAGCAAACACTTTAACGAGGTAACCGATAGCGATGTGGCCGAACAACTGATAGGTAATTATAGTGGTGTTACCGCACAGGTAGAAGCTACCAGCATAAAACACAAAGATTTGGTACAGTTTAATGTGACCGACTGGGATTTTATAGTATCGAGAATGGATGTAATAGGCTGCATTTGCCTGGTGAACGATGGAACTTTTGTTATAAAAAAACCGTCCCTTGGCGAGGATGCAAAACTGGAAGTTTTATTTGGTGCAACTATATTAGAGTACAATGGCACAATAGATGCCAAAGACCAGTTTGGTGGTGTTGAAGCTACTTCGTGGAACTTTAGCGAGCAGGAATTGACCCAAACCGATGCCGCGGAACCACAGTGGAGTGAAGGGGGTAATGTTACAAACAGCACGCTTGCCGATACCATTGAACTGGAAAAATTTAAGCTTATACATTCAGGAACAATTACCCGGGAAGCATTGCAGGCATGGGCCGATGCAAAGCTGATGAAAAATCGGCTTAGCAAAATTCGCGGGTCAGTAAAATACCAGGGCAATGCCGATGTGACGCCCGGCAATTTTATTGGGCTAAATGGGGTGGGCGACAGGTTTAATGGAAAAGCATTGGTATCGGCCGTTACGCACGTTTGCGAAGATGGAAACTGGACAACCGAAGTGCAATTTGGGCTTGATCCCCAATGGTTTGCCGAAACTATAGAAGTAAAAAACCCCGCAAGCCATAACGGGCTTATACCCTCCATGCAGGGTTTACAAATAGGTGTAGTCACCGATTTGGAAGATCCCCTGGGCGAAAACCGTGTACGGGTTAAAATACCGGTAATAAGCACTGGCGAAGAGGGCATTTGGGTACGCGTAGCCACGTTGGATGCCGGCAATAACCGAGGTAGTTTTTTTCTGCCCGAAATTGGCGATGAGGTAATTATTGGCTTTTTAAATAACGACCCCAACTATGCCATTATGCTTGGCATGCTTAACAGCAGCGCTAAACCTGCCGCACTTACAGCCAGTAACGACAACCACGAAAAAGGATATATAAGCCGCGCCGATATAAGGATGATTTTTAACGACGAACAAAAATCGTACAAACTGTCAACACCCGCAGGCAATAAAATTACCCTTAGCGATAACGATAGTAACATAGTAATAGAAGACCAGCACGGCAATAAAATTACCATGGAGTCTGCAGGTATAACTATCGAAAGTGCTTCGGCCATAACCTTAAAAGCGGCCACCGATTTAACTATAGAAGCAGTGAACGTAACCATAAGCCCGTCGGCCAATTTTTCGGTAGGTGCAGGGGGTTGCGAAATAAAGGCCGGCAGTGGCTCAGCAAGTTTAAGCGCCCCGCAGGTAAAAGTTGAGGGGTCGGGCGTTACGGAAATAAAAGGAGGACTAGTTCAAATTAATTGATATGCCACCAGCCGCACGAATAACTGATATGCATGTTTGCCCAATGGTTACGGGTATAGTACCCCACGTTGGCGGCCCCATTTTACCACCCGGTGCGCCCACCGTATTTATCGGCGGGCTACCAGCGGCCAGGGTAGGCGATATGTGTACTTGTGTAGGCCCGCCCGATGTGATAGCCGCAGGCTCATCAACCGTTTTTATAGGCGGTATGCCGGCAGCACGTTTGGGCGATTCAACGGCACATGGCGGATCGATAGTGTTGGGAGAATTTACGGTAATAATAGGGTAGGCAAAGCAAAGCAGCAGGCTAATGTTGTTTTTAAATAGGTGTATTGTTTAAAAGGGTTATGAAATTATATAGTGGCAACTGGCATTTTTTTGGGCCTGGCGTTACAAGTCTATTTGGCTTTAGTGGCAGCTTGCCTCTATGACCATAGAGGTAGCATTCTTGTACAGTGGTACATTTTTCGGTAGTTAAATGGGTACAAACAAATCATTATTAATCCATGATTAATTACAAACCAAAACAATTGGTTAATAACGGTTTGCCGTACACGAGTGCTACTTTATGGCCATAAAGGCAAGCTGCAACAATGCCTTAACAAAAAATTAAATGCGAGGCTGAAAAAAAATCTATGGCAACAAAACAAATAAAATCGTTTTTGGGAACAGGTTGGGGTTTTCCGCCAACCTTTAGCAAAAATGAATTACAGGCAGGCATGCTTAGCAACGAAGCTGATATACAAAGTAGCCTCGAAATATTGCTTTCCACAAGGCAGGGCGAACGCGTAATGTTACCCAAATACGGCTGTAACCTTAACGAGATGGTGTTTGAACCCATGACCACCACTTTTAAAACCTATATAAAAGACATGATACAAACGGCCATACTTTATTACGAGCCGCGTATCGATGTAAAAAAAATACAGTTAGATGAAACCCGCGATGCCGAAGGAGTAATTGTTGTAATAATTGAGTACGTAGTACGAAGCACCAACAGCCGTTACAATTTTGTATATCCATTTTATAAAAACGAAGGAACCCAGGTTAAAAAATAATGTTAGGCAATTGTATTGATACCAGTATTAGCCGATCGGGCAGCAGCCAGTGGCAAAGGGTAATGAATGCCCTGTTGCCAGCCAATGCCAAAGTTGACGAACGCGATGAAGCAGACCTGATTTTGTTTGCAAAAAAATATGCTGCTTACCTAAACCACTTTAACGAAAACAACGTGGCCGATGGCGATTGGCAGGTTTTTATGCAAATGGACATTTCGGTAACATTGGCAGCTATTGCCAAAACCAATGTGCATGATTATAAAAATTATATAGCCCTTATTTATAACCAAATCAAAGCTGCAGGCAACGAGGCCGATATGAAAAAGCACTTTAAAAATGTGTTTGACATAATGTTTTCGCTGGTATTGGAGCTGGATAATTATTTTAACCAAATACCCGGCGAGTTTGATTTTAGAGAGTACTATTACAGTATTATCCAGGCAAGGCTACAACAGCCTGTGCAGCGTATTTTTAATTACTATACCTTATTTGTATCTGACAATTATATTGATGCTTCGGGTACTTTTTTACCGGCCGATGCGCCATTGCAATTAAGCCTTTCGCAAAATTTTGTACCCGCAAACCTAAGCAATCCCTGGCAACCCACTTTGCCATTACCCACCACGTTATTAAGCATACCCGACCCCGTAAACGTAAGTAATTCTATCTACCACATTATTACCCATAATTTATTTAATGCACAGCTCGATATCATATTTAATACCTATAACAACCTTGTAACTCAATCGGCCACCTTTTTAAACCAAACACTTAGCAATTTTCCGTCGCACACACCACATTATGCTTTATATATAGCTTTTATAAAGCTGTTTAAAAATGCGCAGAACGAGCTAAACCTTTTTGCCGAAAAACACCTCGACCTTTATTATAAAGATGTTTTACGCCTTACCACTAAAAATGCAGTGCCCGACAGCGTACACCTGTTAATTGAACTACAAAAAGGGGTAGAGCAACATTTAATAAAACAAGGAACCTTGTTTAAAGGTGGAAAAGATGCGGATGACATTGATATAAATTATGCCGCCGATGAAGAAACAGTGGTTAACAGGGCCAGCATTCAAAGCCTGCAAAGTATTTGCCTTGTACCCGGCATCATAACCGGTAAAAGCTTTGAAACCGTATATGCGTCACCCATTGCAAACTCTGCCAATGGGCAGGGGGCAAAGTTAATTAGTGCAGCTAAAGGCTGGTATCCGTTTGGCGATCCCTCAAAAAGTAAGGTAACTTCCCTGGGTTTTATGGTTGCATCGCATTACCTGTACTTAAACGAGGGCGGGCGAACCATAACCTTCACCTTTACATTTGGTCAAAATTTTAGCCTTACCACCGCCGATCTTAGTAATGCTTTTATTATTGACCTTTCGGGTAAAAAAGACTGGCATACCGTTACCGGTTATACTGCTTCTTTAAATACTGTGGCCAAAACCATTACAATAGGATTAACGCTGGCCGCCGACGACCCCGCAATTGTAGGCTATACCGAAAAGGTACACAAGGCAAATTACGCTACCGGTTTACCGGTAGCAAGGTTTATGCTAAACATAACCCCTGGCGTTTTTGACCCTTACAGTGCCCTTAAAAATACAACGCTGGTAAAAGTGAATATTGAGGTGGCGGTTACAGGTTTAAAAGATGTTATTTTAAGTAACGATGCAGGTGGCTTAGATGCATCAAAACCATTTTTGCCATTTGGTGCACAGCCCAGGGTAGGCTCGGCTTTTATTATGGGAAGCAAAGAAATTTTTCAAAAAAAGCTTACCCGCTTAAGTATAGTTATTGACTGGGATGAGGTGCCTGTAAGTTTTGTTGATGGGTTGGACGAGGCATTGCATGAGTACGAACGTACCTTAAGCTATGTTGATGTAAAACGAAAATTTCACACAGTAAAAACATCGGTGTTAGACAAGGGCGTTTGGAACCTGTTGGATGGCCAAAAGGGCATATTTATAGAAGACAATCTTTACAATATAATTTATAACTGGACGAGGCCCGACTCTAAATATGCTGCAAAATTGACCGCTGCCGATGTTGAAAATGCAGTAGTAAACATTACTCCAAAAAACATTATCCCTACCCCAAACAACTACGACAAAAACGAAGCCTACTCAAATAAAGCCATCAACGGTTTTATAAAGTTGGAGCTAAACAGTCCCGACTTTGGCCACACCGCTTACCCCGCAGCATTACAAAATGCTGCACAAAGTGTAAAAGTGGCAGTAACAGGGGCAGGTACCGCAAATATGACCATGTCTGTTACGCCAACCTCTACCTTGCCTACAAAACCTTATACTCCAAAGGCCAAAAGCTTTTCAATAAACTATACTGCTTCAACGCAAATTGATTTGCAAACGCCTTCATCGGCGTTTTTTGAAGGCAAACAGGGTGGCTTTTATCACATCACCCCGTTTGGGTATGGGCAGGTAAACAAAGTAGTAACCGCGGCCACCACTATTTTTCCCGCCTATAACAACCAGGGCGAGCTATTTATAGGTATCCAAAACCTGCTGCCTTCTTCTACCTTAAAAGTATTGTTTCAAATAGCCGATGGTACATCAAACCCGCTAAAGGTTGAAAATACCGTGCAGTGGCATTATTTAGAAAACAATAAATGGATTCCATTTATAAAAACGGATGTAACAGATGCCACCAAAAATTTTACCCAGTCGGGCATGGTAACTTTTACATTAAGCAATACCATCAACAATGGCAATACCCTGCTGGATGGTAAATTTTATTGGATAAAGGCTTTTGTTGTAAATAATATTGATGCAGTCTGTCGGTTAATTGATGTGCAGGCACAGGCCATAAAAGCAACCCTTGCAACCGATGAGGCAAAGGGTATATTCTTTAAAAATAGTTTAGCCCCATCTGCCATAAGCAAACTGCTAATTGCTGATGCAGCTATAAAAAAAATCAATCAGCCATACTCGTCGTTTAAGGGTAAGGTAAAAGAGGTAAGTGCACCTTATTATACACGGGTAAGCGAACGGTTAAGGCACAAGCAACGCGCCATTGCTGTAAACGATTACGAAAAAATTGTGCTTGAAGAATTTCCTGCTGTTTACAAAGCAAAATGTATACACCATGCGGGGTTAATACCTACAAAAGTACCCGGCACCACCCGCTATAGCGAAACAGCACCGGGAAACGTTACGGTCGTTACCATTCCCGACTTGCGCAACCAATCGTTTACCAACCCGCTAAAACCTTATACCAGTATTGGCTTATTGACTAACATAAAAGGTTACCTGTCAAACCTTATTTCGCCTTTTGTAAAACTGCATGTGCTTAACCCTTTGTTTGAAGAAGTGCAGTTTCAATTTGATGTAACCATTCGCCAGCCGCTTGATGAAGCTTTTTATGTAAAACAACTAAGCCTTGACATTGAACAGTTTTTATGCCCCTGGGCTTACAACAACGGAAGCGATATTGAATTTGGAGGAAAGATCAGCAAATCGGTAGTGCTAAATTTTATTGAAGAAAGACACTATGTTGAATATGTAGTCTGTTTTCAAATGAACCATTTTGTTGGTCGTGGCACTACAGCTGCCCTAAATTTTTACAATATAGAAGAGGCCATCACCACTACCGGAATGTCAATACTGGTGGCTTATTTTGATGAAAAAACAAATACACGTCACTTAATCAATACAGGCGTTCCCTGCCCATGCTAATGGAAAACGAATTCATCATATTAAAGCAGGATACGCTTTCGCCGGCACAGGATTTTGCATTGCTGCGAAAAGCAGGTCTTGAATATATTGAGAACCTCGGCAGCGATTTGTGGACCGACTATAACGCCCACGACCCCGGCATTACCATGTTGGAAGCGCTTTGTTATGCAATTACCGAATTAGGGTATAAAGCCAACCTTGATATTAAAGATCTGCTTGCAGATGTTAATGATAAAATTACGGCGGGCCAGCCATTTTTTACTGCCAGGCAAATACTTACCTGCAACCCGCTTACCATAAATGATTACCGAAAGTTGTTGGCCGATATAATAGGGGTACATAATGCCTGGTTGTATGTGGTTGACCGCATTACGTCGGCCTCGGGCGTAAGTAAGCCTGTAAACGAAGTGCCTTTATTTGCCGATTGTAAAAAGGACCAGCTATCGGTTAAAAAAACAGAACATCCGTTGTATTTAAACGGCCTATACCAGGTGTTGCTCGATCTTGATAATGATGAACAATTTGGCGATCTTAACAAAGGCGATATTGAATTATGGAACCCTATATCATCGGGCGCCATGCCAAAATTTACCGCAGGCGAAATTAGTTTTACCATGGAACTGCCTTATGTGCAGGAAATAAATAAAGATTGGGTAGTTGCCGCCGCCGATGAAACAAAGGTGACAGGCGTAGTGGTAAAACAGGTAAATGGAAAATGGAAATGCACAGTATCAACCAATACTGTGCTTCCCGATGTAACGTTTACAGTAACAGTAAACAGTAAGCCTGCACAAAATGTAATTGAACTGCCCGATATGCAGAATTTTTTTTCGGTTAAATATGTAAACCAGGTTTTTTATCAATACCTGCAAAAAATTAATAAAATTGAAAGCATACTATTACAGGCAAAAAAAACATTGCACGGTAACCGAAACCTTTGCGAAGATTTTATTACCATCAAAACTGTAAAGGCCGAAGAGGTAGCCATATGTGTTGACATTGATGTTAGAGCCGATACCGATATGGAGGCTGTACAAGCCGAGGTTTTTTATGCTATTGAAAACTATTTAAATCCCTCCATTAATTTTTACCTGTTAAAGGAGTTAATGGCCAAAGGAACCCCCGTTGACAAAATTTTTGAAGGCCCCAAATTAAACCATGGCTTTATAGATACCACGGAGTTGGAGGCTACGCAGTTAAGAGAAGTGATACATACTTCGGACATCATAAACCTGCTTATGGACATAAAGGGTGTACTTAGCGTCCGTAATTTTTTAATGACCAAATACGATCAGGATGGCAACGTGGTTCCAGGTCAGTCGGGGTTACAGTGGTGCATGCATATAAGCCCGGGCAACAAACCCGTTCTGTCGCTTAATCGTTCAAAAATAATTTTCTTTAAAAATAATTTCCCCTTTTTATCCTCGTATGGCGAAGTAAGAGATTCGCTACAATTAATGCGGGCAGCCCGCGAACGCCCTAAATTAAAAGGCCAGCAAGACGATTTGCCGGTACCCCGTGGCAACTATAAAAATATAGAAGATTATTGGCCGGTTCAAAACGACTTTCCGCAAACATACGGCATTGGGCATGCGGGCTTACCCCTTACGGCCACCCCGTTGCGTAAGGCACAGGCTAAACAAATGAAAGCCTATTTATTATTTTATGATCAATTACTGGCCGACTTTTTTTCGCAGATAAAAAATGCAAAGCAACTTTTTGGATTGGAAGATATCAAGCAAACCTACTTTGCCCAATACCTGGGTAAGGTGCCTGATATTTTACCAGTGTATAAACAAGATCCGCCCGGTAATGCAATTTTAAATAACGTATATGCCAACCAGGATTCCACCCTTGCATCGGCCAATAAGCAATGGAAAGCTTTGGTAGAACCGCATACTTTATACCACGACCGCCGCAACCGCTTTTTAAACCATTTGCTGGCCCGCTTTTCCGAAAGCTTTAATGAGTATGTGTTAATGATGTACAGCATTAATTTTACCGATAGCACAGCCAAATCAATAGGTGAGGATAAACTTATCAATAGTAAAATTGATTTTTTAAAAGAATACCCTGTATTAAGTTACGAACGGGGAAAGGCCTTTAACTTTTTTTCAATAACCGAAAGTGGTGCTATTGATGATGCCATGTTGTGGGATACCGCAAATGTGTCGGGGCTTGAAAAGCGAACGTCGAAATTAGCCGGTATAAAAAACTACTACCGCCGCTTTTTATCGTGCATAAAAAACATTGAGATAAACACCATTCGCGAAATTGAAATACAGCCCGACAGTACTGAGTTGGTAAAAATTTACTTCTCGTTTACCCTTACAAACAAGGCAGGGCAGGTGTTGGTGCCCAACCAAAAATTTAGCAGCCGCGCCGATTTGCAAAAGGTGGTTGACAAATTGGTGGATCTTTTAAACGACAAGGCCAATTATTTGTTCGATGCGGCTTCCAAAAAAATAGAGGTCATTAGTACCGAAAGTACCGTATTGGCAGTTAGCCAGGTAGCCTATGCTGACAAGCCGGAGGCCGACAAAGCCATTAAACATTTTGAACAGGAGTTTGCCAACGATTGTGCTGACGCTGAGGGAATGTTATTAATTGAGCATTTACTGCTTAGGCCACGAACCAGTCAGTACCAGCTAATGCAGGTATGCCTTAATAACGATTGCGAATTTTGTGGCGAAGAAGACCCTTACTCGTATAGGATATCGGTGTTTTTGCCATACTGGTCGGGGCAATTCAACAATTTAAATTTCAGGGAATATTTTGAGCAGTTGATACGTACTGAGGCACCTGCCCACGTTATGCTTAAGGTGTGCTGGCTAAACAACCAACAAATGCGAATGCTTGAGCTGGCGTATAAACGTTGGGTTGCAGCACTTGCACGTTTTACCCTCAATGCTGTTGATCCATTTATTTATAACGAATTTAAAGCGGCCAACGATGCGTTGGTTACCCTACTGCCAACGCTACATTCCAATTACCCTGAGGCAACCCTGCACAATTGTGATGAAAGTATAAATATAAACCCGGTACGACTGGGTAAAACCATACTAGGAACTATAAAACCTAAAAACAATGAGTAATATAAACGCTTACGTAATATTTGAACCCGACCAGGTGTTAACAAACGACCATTTGAACGAGATGTTCGATTACCTTGATGTGCAGGAGCGTTTGACACGCAATAAGCTCATTGGCATTGGTATAGTGTGCGGTTTGGCAATTGATAAGCCTGGCCAAACGGTTAGCATTAGCAAGGGCTGTGGCGTAACCAGTAAAGGATACCTGGTAGTTTGGAACGACGCCATACTAACTCAATACGTGGAATATACTTTACCTGCCAACCCCCTTTATACCCCGTTTATAAACGAAGGTACCGGCAGGCAATACCCATTGCTGCGAATGATTACCGACGAGGAAGCCACCAAAATAGAAAGCGGCAAAAAACCGGTGGGCCTTGTACTTAAAAATAAAATAGCCATATTGTTTTTAGAGGCCAACGAAAAAAACCTCAAAAACTGCGATACGCAGGATTGTAATGATAAAGGCAGGCAAATGGAATTAACAGTAAGGCCACTGTTAATTGACAAGGCCGATATGGAAGCCATCATTATTAAGCAAAAAAAGCTGGTAGGCGACGATGGTTTAAGTAATAGTTATATTGAACGGCTGGGGCTAAAAGATATTGCCCTGCAACGTTTTGATGTAAAGGCCAGCCCGCTGGTAGATGCTTACGATATTTTTGATGCATATATCGCTTGTTTTGATAACGAAACACTGGCGGCTATTGCCAATTCCTATTCTCAATGCTTCTCTATTTTTCAGCCCATATTAAAGGATTACGGCAATTCAAACCCGTTTTTAAAAATGGAGGCCGACCTTAAGGCAAAACTGGATTATATACGAAAGTCAATGCCAATTTACATACAGTACTACTACGATTTTTTAGACGATCTGGTAAAGGCATACAAGGAATTTAAAGAAGTTAGCTTTGAAGTAATTACGGAATGTTGCCCCGATGAGGACCTGTTTCCCATGCATTTAATGCTGGGTGAAGCCACGGTTGATACGGTTGATGATGTAAGATCACCCTTCAGGCAATATTTTGTTTCGTCGCCATTGTACAACAATCAATCAGCACTGTTAAACGAGGTAAAAGTTTTGTTTGACCGGATGGTAAGCTTAACAAAAAGTTTCTTCATTCCCACGTTCGGCAGCCGCAGTGGGGTACCTATTCGTATTACCCCATCCATATGGGGCAACGCGCCATTATCGCTTAGGTCAATACCATATTATTACAACATAAATTTTGTTAGCAAATCGTGGAATGCGCTAAAAACACGCAAGGGGCAGGCCAATCAAAACCTGTCGTACAATGCCGATAGGCACTTTCCGGCGGCCCCTGAAATGGTAGTAAATCCATTAAGGTACGGTGTTGAGCAAAACGATTTTTACCGCATTGAAGGCCATATTGGCCAGCCATATTTATCCGCGCTTAATGTTATTTTATCTACACGCAATACCAACCGCTTACCTTTTGATGTTATTGCACTTAAGGCCGGCACAAATGCAGCTGATACCGAAATAAAATACGACTGCCATTTTCAGGACCTTGAGGCGCAGTTTGGTTTGCTACGGGCCGAGCTGGCGTGTAAAATGCACGAACCACTGTGTATTGCAGCTAAAGTGCCTGCGTTACTTAGGTTAACCAACACTACCATAGTAACCGACTTTAGTTTTTTAAATACCCTCACATTCGTGCACTCGCTTGCGGTAAAAGATATTATAAGCAACCAGGCAAAATTGATAACCAATTTTGTTCAGGTAAACCGCTTTACTACCAAAGGCGATTTTTTAAAAACCTACTGCCCGGTTACCGAAAATACACTGGGTAATGAATATATAAAATCTACCAATAAATTTTACCCAAGGCCTTCCAAAATTGACCTTACTACTACCAGTGGTGCCAAGGCCGCCTTAATGCACCTTATAGATATTACTGAGGCACTGATGCAAACCATTACCGGCGCGTCAACCATTTACAATTTCAGGTATACCAACTTCAACCGCATTTATATAGGAATGATTAGCTTTTTTAACGATTTTATGCAAGCCGTACTGGCAGCCGATAACGAGCAGAAAACGCTAAGCCCCATGATGTATGGTATGTTAGAAGCGGTAGTTACAGGTTGCATGGATGAAAAAATTAAGGCATTGGTTGATGAATATGCCCGGAGGGTAGAAAAAATTCAGAAGCAAAACCTGTTGTCTCAATACCTTACCGCCAACCCCGGCATAGACCACAAAGCGGGCGTACCCCGTGGCGGAACTTTTATTTTAGTTTACCACGATGCACCGGCTGCCACTGCCACCGCTGCTTCCAATACACTTACTGCGCTTGCCGGTGCCAACACAACCGCAACCTTTGCTACCGCCAATACCGCTACCATAGCCGATACCGGTTCAGTAACAACAAAGCTGGCAGCAACCTCTGTTATTTCAAAAAACAACCTCGATAAAATTTTATCGTTGTTCAATACCAGTACACTACAACTAAGCGCAACGCAAAGCGAATCGCTTAGAAAACTTGCCTTACAACAGTTTACCACTGCGGTGGCAAAAACACCCTTCAATATTCCCGACAATGCAGTAGTGGCCGACTTTTATTTGCCTTACCTGTGCTGCTCCGATTGCCCGCCTGTTACTTATGTACTGCCTAAGGTGCCACAGGACATTTTGATGCTAAGCCTCGAAAAAACATCTTTTTGTAATAACGATGGCAAAGCATATAAGGTAACAGTAAACCCTGTTGGCGGCACGCTTACCGCTTTGGGCGGCGGTATTAACAGCGACACAATGGAGTTTGTGCCAAAAGGAATTGCGGCCGGGATTAATAAAATAACGTATACTTTACCCGACAACCGAAGCACCAGTGTAGATGTTACCATAACCGCTGCATTCGAAATTAATTTCGATTTTTCTGCTCTGCCAAATGCGCCGCTTACCTACCAGTTTGTGGCCAATAATATTGATAAGAAATCGGTAGTATGGAATTTTGGCGATGGTACCGCTACTTCCACCGAACAAAAGCCAATACATACTTTTGCCATTACAGGCGATGCGCAATCTTTTATTGTAACCCTAACAGCAACCGATGGCCCTTGTGTAGCGGAAGCTAAACAGGAGGTAAGAATACAGCGCCCCAAAGATCAGGTGTTTACCATCAGGCCTAATGTATTTTGCAGCAACGATAAAAAAGCCTACGCTTTTATTGCCGACCCACAGGTGGATGATATCGATAAAATAAAAAACCCCGATCAACTTATATTAGAAAAAGCCAACGATGGAAGTGTTGTCTTTATTCCTGCAAAGCAAACTATTGAAAAAAATAAGAAGTATACGCTACAGTTTAATGGAGCCAGTTTGGAAATTTCTGTTATAGCTGCTTTTGCCGTCGAATTTACGGCTACACCCATAGCCACCTCGCCGTTATCGCGTCGCTTTGTGGCAACTAATATAGAAGGTAAAGAGGTACGCTGGAATTTTGGAGATGGATCAGCCGAAACAAAAGAACCATCGCCGGTTCATACCTATAAAATTTCAGACAATTCCCAAACTTTTGAAGTTACGTTGACCGTTACCGATGGCCCTTGTTCAATAACAACCAAAAAAGTAGTGGTGATTGAACGGCCCGTTCAACAGGTATTTACTATTACCCCTAACACATTTTGTAGCAACGATAGGAAGCAATATATTTTTACTGCTGATCCATTTATCGACAACATTGCCGATGTTGAAAATCCAGACGGATTACAATTGGAGCAGAATGCCAATAAGCAGTTATTTTTTGTGCCCGCAAAACAAGAAATCGATCAAACAAAAGCATTTAAATTGTCGTACAAAGGCCAAACGGTGCAGCTAAGTATCATTGCCATTTCCGCGGCTGAATTCAAAATTGAATCCGTTGCCACTTCTGCAACATCCCGGCTATTTACTGCCGTAGATGTAACAGGCAAAAACGTAGAGTGGAATTTTGGAGATGGTACGCCGGTGTCAAAAGAGCCATCGGTGGTGCACAACTTTAAAACAACCGATAATGGGCAAACTTTTACCGTTACCCTAACCGTAACCGATGGCCCATGCCGCGCAACCGCTACGCAACAGGTGGTACTGCAAACAGATCGTATTACGGTGTTTACCCTGGAGCCGCTACAATTTTGTTTTAAAGATGAAAAGCAGAAGTTTTTCAATATCAACCCTTTGCCGGCCTCTCCATCCGAAATTAAAAATGCTGACAAGCTAGAGTTAGATATTGATAACCAAAGCAAGCGGTTATTTTTTGTGCCGGCAAAACAGCCCATTAAAGCCACTAAAAACTACCTGGTTTCCTATGGCAATCAAAATGTTCAATTGACGATCCTTCTTCCGGAGGCAAATTTCACCATGGATATTAAGCGGAATACATCGCCACTTGCAGCGTTCCCCACCCTGTTAAATTTAAAGGCTCAACAAACCGACGCCGATTCGTTTTTTTGGCGTGTTACCAACCAGTTCGGTACAATACTTACGTTTGAAGGCGACAGTGTCAACAATTTTGACCTTAATCGTTTACGCGATCCAAATCGCCAGTTTGCCCCCATAACCATTGTACTAAATGTTAATTACAATAAACGTACACAAACTGATTGCGGCGACTCAAGGGATTATATCATAACCCAGGATGTACTGCGTAATCATTTAAACAAAGGCGAATTCAACAATCTTTCAAATGGATAATGAGTAATTGCACCTTCCACAAAATTGAACAATACACACTGGTGGTAGAAATGCAAAACCCACCCGATGCTTTTGAATTTAAAAACAAGTTAGCATGGGTAATACACTCAATCATATTACCCCAAATGGAAAGGTTGTTTAGTGAATTGGCAGGTAGCAACCGGTTAATAAGAATGGACACCCTGGAGATAGATGCGGGAAATATTGAATTCAATAATTGGGAAAATAACCTTACCCAGGCCATTATTGAAGGGTTGAAAAAATCGTTGGTATTGCAAAACCCTTTATGGGAAAATCAGTCGGTAGTCAGTTTCAATAATGGAAAATTAACTGCTGCGCATAATTACATCAAAACACAACTCATAAAAAACGAAAAATCAACCGCTTCGCTAAATGAAAATGATGTACAACTAATTCATGACGTAAAGTCAACCGCTTCACAAAATGAAAGCGACAGGCAACCCAAGAATGAGCTGCATACGTTTGAAGAGATTTTTTTGTTTTACCTGAAGCATAACTATCTGCCGTGGTATGTTGGGTCAGACTATCAGCTTCGATTAAATTTTTCTAGTTGGCTTCAAGCAAAACCACTGGCGCTGATTACCCAATTTTTGAACAACGCCGCCCATATTCAATTGGAACGCTTTGTTTATTTTGCCGGCATAGAAGGTTGTCAGCAGGTCATATCTTTTATACTTTCTGCCAGTTTGCAAAGTGTAAACAATTTGCAACGCATAGCCAGTTCGATGGTAGCTTTAAAATTTTTTTTTGAAAAGGCACTTATCCCGGCAGTCGATCAGCCAGCTACTTTGCTGCGACTTTTATACCTGCCTTTTTTTAAATGGATATCCTCACATCAACTTACCCTCCGGTCGTTTCATCAAAAGTTTGTTTTGTTGGTAGCGGAACAATTGGTGGCAAATGTTCCGGGTATAGGGGTCAAAAAAAATGAGGGCATCGATATTAATAATGTTATCGTTAGTAGGTTAAAAGTTGCCCTTGATCAATATAACTATCAAACGCCAAAAAAAAAGGAAACAGAGCCGGATGTTTCGGGGCAAAATAAAGAGGAAATGATAGATGCAAACTACATTGGCAACGCCGGGCTGGTAATACTGCATCCATTTTTATCCACATTGTTTGAGGCACTTTTATTTACCCGCGAAAATAAATTTATAAGTAGTGAAGTACACATGAGGGCAGTAGTGTTAACCCAATACCTTGTAACCGGCGACCCGGAATATGAAGACTATTTATTGCTGCTCAACAAATTATTGTGTGGCTACCCCTTAAACAACCCTGTTGTTTCGGGCATTGTGTTAACTAATGTTGAGTTAAACGAAGCTGCCCAATTATTGCAACATTGTATTACCCTTTGGATAAAAAATGATGTAAGGGTAAACCCAACTGCCGAAAGTTTACGCTCAGCGTTTTTGCTGCGCGAAGGCAAAGTAACCTGTAATAAGGATTATCGATTACAGGTGCAACAAATGCCTTACGATTTAGTAATGTCATCACTGCCGTGGGGTATTTCAATAATAAAAACACCATTTATGAAAGTGAAATTATGGGTCGATTGGGCATAGGTTTTTACTGGCCTTAAACAGTAGAAACAACAGTTTAATAGATCCGATAATTTTTTACTTATTAACCGGCAATACTGCTTTTAACCCTGTACTATTTGTTGTACCTTTTTCAGCAGGTCTATTATTTATTTAACTACTACTTTTTAAAACCACTCAACATGATCAAAACAACTTATCAAAAAGAACTGGCTATTAGCGGCACTCAACGCCGGGGAGGCAACAACAACAAAAGCGATGTGTTGAAAATTCAATCGTGGCTTACGCTGTACGACATGGCCAATCCTTCGGCAGGCTCATCGTCGGGTGTGGACGGCGATTTTGGTTCGGCCACCGAAAAGGCGGTAATGTTATATCAAAAACACAAAGGCATTACTGCCAATGGTATTGTAACAACTGCACTATTTTTGCAAATGTGTGCACCCATTCAACAGGCCTTTGAGGGTAAATTAGCAGGCGACGATTTAAGGCAAAGGGTTATTAGTGCTGCTCATCTTCATTTGCTTCAATCGCCGTTTGAGCTTATTGTAAAAGGCCAGTCAAACATGGGCCCATGGGTTCGCAGCTATATGGATGGACACGAAGGCACGTCGTGGTTTTGGTGCATGGGATTTGTGCAAGCCATTATCGATCAGGCAGCCTCATCAATGGGTAAAAGCTTTAAAACCCTCATGCCGTTAACCTACAGTTGCGATACAGTTGGCACCGTAGGTATTGCAAAAAATTTACTCACCCGGTTTACAAAGTTGCGTACCAACCCTGCATTGGCAAAACCCGGCGATATTTTTCTGGTGCAAAAAACGCCAAACGATTGGGTTCATACCGGTATCATTGCCGCCGTAGGAAAAGACATATTTGAAACCATAGAAGGCAATACCAACGACGATGGATCTAACAACGGTAACCGTGTTTGTAAGCGGGTACGCAATTTTATGAAGTCGAAATTAGATGTGTTTTCTATTGAACCGCTGGTAAAATAGCCGTAGCCTTTTACAAGCGGCCGGTAAGGGTTGAAGACTTCATTAAAATGGCAGGCCTCATAGTAAGTTCATAACCAATATAATAACCAGGTAATTATTTTGAAGGAAAGTACGCCACATAGCATCCCTAAAAATAAAGGTGTAGCCCAAAAGCAAAACAGTAACTTTTTTGCTTTTGGCAATGGCGCACAGTATATTACTTCTTTTATTCAGCCTAAGCTTGCTATTAATACACCCGGCGATCCGTTGGAAGTACAGGCCGATGTGGTGGCCCGGCAAGTGGTAAACGGGCAGCGGCCATCTATGTTACCTACCATAGCAAAGCCTGCGGCTTTTGCGCCCGTGCAGCGCGATGAAGATGGCCCCCGTGAGGAAGAACAAGAGCCGCTTACAGGCGGGCTGAGCGTTTTAGGCAGTAACTTAATGGAGAATAATCCACAGTTTACCGGGTTGTTAAACAGGTTAAAATTGCGATTGTGGGACAATCAACCTTCGGAGTTAAAAGCAGGTATTATTGGTTTTGGTATTACTGATGCCTTGATACTTGGTACTGTATTCGCCCTTGACCCCACATTTAGAAGTAGGGCTATTAATGCGTTGGATGGTGTTAATTTAATGACGCCACTACACCTTATTCCCAATGCTGAATTTTTTACACCTTCGTCCTTAACCTATCATTTGCCAGCCCCCGGCCACCCCAGTTATGAGTTTAATGGTGAATTTGACCTGGCACCTTATTTTAAATTTTTGCACGAACAACATCCCTCATTCCCCATTATTTCACCACGATTTGGCCTAAACCTTAACTACAACCCGGCTAACCAAACCCTGCAGGTTGTTGGCGGAACGTTTGGGCTCGACCTGTTTAACCGTGCCATAAAAATTGAAGGCGGTGTTAACCAGTTTTTCAACCCTGCGCCTTCCGTTTTTATGCCCAACGATCCGTTTGCAATGCCGGTTACCAGCATGCTTACCTTACCGTCGCAGCCCATCAGGGATACCCGGTTCTCTATCACTATAGATGTACCACGGCTTATAAATGTTATAAGAGGCGTACCTGAAACAGCAATACGGCGAAAGGAAGATAAGAAAAAGGAAGACCCATTGATATTGCGAAAGCAGGCACACCAGCCGGTAGCCGAAAACGGAACTGCCGACACCGGAAAAAGTACCATAGTCAGCCGTAAAGAAACCAACATAGGTGCCAAAGATGGGTCGCTTGATATAGTGCAACAAGCCCTGCAAACA
>Ga0105047_10000078_pt1 | contig 127842 bp, 100 predicted proteins | sample MAT04_FD_78384 | JGI IMG/M metagenome (GOLD analysis project Ga0105047, IMG submission 78384) | Freshwater microbial communities from Lake Fryxell liftoff mats and glacier meltwater in Antarctica - MAT-04 (megahit assembly) | ecosystem: Environmental > Aquatic > Freshwater > Ice > Liftoff...
CTACGGTGGTGGCGGCGGCGGAGGTGGCTACGGCGGCGGCGGCGGTGGTGGTTACGGCGGCGGTGGTGGTGGTGGCGGCGGCCGACGCTACTGATGTGAGTGAACCGGTCAGGCCAGCCTGACCGGTTCCTTTCCTGGTTACTTCAGGTCGAACAGCAACACATCGGCCACATCATCTCCTGTTACGCGGATCTCGGCTTCATCCTCAATCGCGACGGCATCGCCAGCGCTGAGCTTCGTGCCGTTGACCGTCACGGCTCCGGTGGCCACGTGAACGAACGCCGCTCGGCCCGCGTTCAATTCGTGCGAGACCGATTGCCCGGCGGTCAGCTTCGTCTGATAGACACGAGCGTCCTGATGGATCGGCAGCGAACCTGCTTCTGCTGCGGGCGATGCAACAAGCCGCCACGTTCCGGCCTTCTCCGCATCGGTGAACAACCGCTGCCCGTAACTTGGCGTGTGTCCCTTGCGATCCGGGAACAGCCAGATTTGCAGCAGGTGAACCGGTTCGGTGTCGGACGGGTTGAACTCGCTGTGCGTGATGCCGGTGCCGGCGGTCATCACCTGCCATTCCCCGGCGTGGATCACTTCGCCGTTGCCCATGCTGTCGCGGTGTTCGAGCTGGCCGCTCAGCACGCAGGTGAGGATCTCCATGTCCCGGTGTGGGTGCGTGGGGAAGCCACCACCGGGCGCAACGCGGTCATCGTTGATGACACGCAGCGTGCGGAACTGATGTCGCTTGGGGTCGAAGTAGTCGCCGAAGGAGAACGTGTGTCGGCTGTCGAGCCAGCCAATGTTGGTCGTGCCGCGATCGGCTCCCTTGTAGAGCGTGAGCATTGGTAAACCCTTTGGTGTCGCCCAGGTCAATTGGCGACAGCACTGGATACCGCTCAGCGTGGGACAGCTTTCAGCGACCGCCGGCCGAGATCATGTCGTGCATTCCGATCCCGAGTGCGGTTGCGGCTGTGATGCTCAGAACCAGGATGAGGAAGCCGAATGTGCGGGTCGCCTTGATCTGCCACCACATGAAGATGCCGGAGATGCCCCAGAAGACCATCACGAACGCCATCACGTCCACGATCACGGCCCAGTACCACTTCGCGTTCTGCTCACCGGGGTAGCCGTGGGCGAGGTGCATTCGCGTGAGGAACCGGCGTGTCGAGAGTTCATCGGGCGGGGCGACATCGTCCGCAGGTTTCCCGGTCACGGTTCCCGCTTGCGCGTTGTACGTGACGGCCCAGGTCTTCGTTCCATCAGACATCAGGAAACTGAGATCCGGCACGCTCGTGACGGTGACCTCCCCGCCCGGGAACCCCGTGCGTTCGAGAATCGTTGGCACGCTCGCCTTCACACGCTCATGGAGCGGCGACTCAAGTAGCGTCTCGGCGGGCTGGCTCGGTCGTGGTGCGCCACCCTTTTCGCCTCGACCAACTTTACCAGTAGTTGGTCCACCCGGTCGCCCTGACCCAATCGCGAACGGTGCCTTCTCAACCGTTGCGGTTGGGGTTGCTGGCAGCGCGCGACTTCGGACCGTGCCGCCGCTGCCGGTCGCGTCGAGCAACACCGACACTTCTCGGCCATCGGCTTTCACCGTGGCGAACGCGAACTCGCGGGTGTACTTCACTTTCTCGGGTTGCACGATTTGGTAATCCACGGGCGGGGTCGCCCTCGTTCGTAACACCGTCACGACTTGCTGTGCGATCTCTGTGGGAGTTGGCAACGATTCCATCGGTGTGCCCGCGAGCGCCGACCGATCGAACGTGGTGGTCGGAGCGTCCGCGAACGCTTCGGGATGGTTGAACAGGAAACCCGTGGAGCCGTAGAGGATGGCCCACGGAAGGAGGAACAAGCCGAGATACAGGTGGCCACGCCGGACGACGTGCATCACCCGTTTGCGAAGCGGGCGACGTTGCGGAGCGGGCAATTCGCTGGTCGAGTCTGACGCCGCTGGTTCTGCAATGCTCATCGTCGGGACTCCGCGAATGTCAGTAGTCGTTCCCAAGGACTTCGCCACCGGAACGGGTGCCGAGTCCCCGCCAGGTGGTGAGCGTGACAGAGTTCGTGACGAACCGCACCGAGCCATCCATGAGGACGACATTGACGCCACCGGGGTGGAAACTGCGGGCGGTGACGGCTGCGTAAGTGTCGCCGAGGTTTGACTCCGTGGCCGAGACGTAGTCCACGTCATTGCCCGAGACCGTGACCACAGTGTTCGGCGTAAACACCGTGGTGAACCCGGCCTCGTGGACCTTGCCGTCCACCCACTCTACGTGAGTGAACTTCGTCGGGTCGAACGCGGCGATCGGGTACGCGGAGATCTCGGCCGGGGTCGCGGGCGGGGAAGGCGGCGTCGCGTACGTTGTTGTGTTCGCTGACAGCACCACACGAGGCGTGAACGCTTTCACCTCCGCGAGGCCCGCCGTGTTGCTCATCCCGTCGCTGAAGTCCTGGGGGCCAAGCGTGCGGGTCGGCGAGAACGCCCCGTTACCGTATTGCATCCCACTGGCCTTCTTCGTCAGGATGCCCCAGTTGCCGAGGTTCACGGCGTATGTCATCGGCCAGTGCTTGTTCCCGTATGTGGGGTCGGTGCCGTAGCCCTTGTCGTTCAACTCGCTCGGGCACATGAACGTACCGACACGCTTGGACGTGACGGCTGGCTGAGCATTGTACGACGTGTTCAAGTCGATGCTCTTGGAGAGGTTCTCCTGCTCGATGAACGGCAGGATGCGGGCCTGAGCCGACCAGGCGACTGTGGCGGTTACGGTGGCGCCGTTGTATGTGTAGACGCCGTTGGGCGGCAGCCCATTGTTCGTGTCCATGTACCCGTGCATGGCCAGGCCAAGTTGCTTCATATTGTTCGCGCACTTGATTCGGGCGGCCGCCTCGCGAACCTTCTGTACGGCGGGTAACAACAGCCCAATCAGGACCGCGATGATCGCAATCACAACCAATAACTCAATGAGCGTGAAACCCTTCTTGCGTGTCATTCGTCGCCCTCGTATTGGTTTGGTTGAGGATCAGTAATCGTTGCCGAGGACTTCGCCGCCAGCCCGGCGTGACATCGGATTCACTTCTTCGTCTTTCGGGCCTTGTCGGCCAACTTCTTCTGGGCCTCGGGGTCCAGGTTGTTCAGCACATACGGGTCGGCCTGGTCCTCGGCCGGCATCTTCACGTATTGCTCCCAGGTGACCTTCTTGGCCGGGTCGGTGGTCGGGGCCGGTGCACCTCCGCAACCTGCGGAGGCGAGCACGATCACGAACAGCCAGGCGGTCGTCGATTTCCAAATCATGGTGATGCCCCTTCTTCAGTTATTCGAGGGTAACAACTTCACCGCCGTTGCGGCTGCCGAGCGCCTGGTACGCTTCGTGCGGGATTGACTGGCGGATTAGCCGGGTGGACCCGTCGGCCAAGACGAAATGCACCCCCTGCGGGTGCACACTGCGGAACGCATACGTGGCCCGGTTCCACCAGTCGCTTGCCGTCGCGGCAGGCGCGGGGTTCGGCTCGTCGAGCGTGTTCATCGGGGTGTTCGTCCAGGTCCACGAGACGAACGGGTGGCCGTGGTGCCAGAAGGTTCGCCCGGTCCGCGGTTGCCCGGCGTTCGCTCCGGAGGTGTACGTCCAGCCGCGGATGACCCAGTGCATCTCCCCGGCTAAAAGGGTGTTTGAGGTGCCGTCGGTCACCCCGGTCAGCGTCACCCTCCCGTGGATGGCCGGGATGATCATTCCGTCCGACTTGGAGGCGTACAGGTGGATGGCCGGGTCCACAACTCGGTTGCCGGCGCAAAAGCCGTAGCTGCTCCAGCCCGGACCGGGGTCCGGTGACGGGACCGGCATGGCCGGGGCGATGAACGTCTTCACCGGTTGCTGCGTGAGGGTCAGGTTGCTCCACCCGTCCGGCCCGGGGGTAGGGTCGGAGTTGGACAGGTTGGGCTGCCACCGCTTCGAGATGGATTCTTGTTCGAGATACGGCAGGATGTCGGTGAATGCGCTGTACAACCGGGCGTTGGTGGCGCTGCTCGAGGTGCTGCCTCCCGCCGCCTCGGCGTAGTTGGCTGACGGGAACCGCTCCTTTATGTCGTGGAACATGTGGGTCGCCAGCCCGATCTGCTTGAGGTTGTTCAGTGACTGGGTGCGGGCGGCGGCCTCGCGAACCTTCTGCACGGCGGGTAGCAACAGTCCGATCAGGACCGCGATAATCGCGATCACAACCAACAACTCAATCAGCGTAAACGCAGCACGGCGCATGGCATCGTCCCTTCAAGGAGTTTGGAAGGAGTAACGAGCCGCATTGCGACGGATGGTGAGCGATCGGCAGGTGGGATCAGGGCCGATCGCGTTCCCGAGCGTTGGCTGAGCGAGCTCCCGACTTGAGACTCAAGGTTCTCAAGGCCGGATTCTTGATGAGACAAAATCTCAACAAGTGGCTTTACATTACGGCCGTTTGCGGTAGTGTCAAGCGTATCGATTGAAAAAGCTGTGAATCACTGCGGATTCCGGGAATTCGTCTGTCTGGAGTCACTGTTGACACGGCATCTCACGCGGTTGGGGCCGCAAGGAACGCGCAATGGCCGAATCCGAACCTGAAGAGAACGAGGAAACGCCCTCGGGCGAACCGCGAAAAGTGCTGCGTGCCGAGGAGCTCTTTGGAGAGAGCCGCGAGGTGTGGATTGAGCTAGAAGGCGTGCGCTATCGTCTGCGAATCACCCGCCGCGGTAAGCTGATTTTGCAGAAGTGAACTGCGATTCGTTACCGCTTCTTTGCGGTCACGACACGGTGCAACTTGGCGTCGTCTTTCAGGGTTGGTCCCACTTCCAACTCGGCCTGCTCCGCAAGAAGTGCCCGCACATCGGCATCCTGTGTTGACCCGATTTCGAGCAGCAGTTTTCCGCCCGGCTTCAGGAATGGAGCCACCGTCGCGGCAATTCGGCGATAGAACGCGAGGCCGTCCGCACCGCCATCGAGTGCCACGCGCGGTTCGTGGTCGCGCACATCCGGGGCCAGCGACGCAAACTCGTGACCGGCGATATACGGCGGGTTGCTCGCGATCAGGTCGAACGTGCTTCCCGCGGGCAGTGGTGCGAAGAGGTCGCCTTGCAGGAACGTCATGCGATCCGCGACACCGTGCTTCGCCGCGTTTCGATTCGCCACAGCGAGCGCATCCGGTGAGATGTCGATGGCTGTGACGTGCGAGTCTTTCTTCTGGTGAGCGATGCTGATGCTGATGCAACCGGAGCCGGTGCCGATGTCGAGAACCGCGGGAGCGGTTCTCGATTTCAGGAACGCCAGCGCCTCGGCGACGAGGGTTTCCGTATCCGGGCGAGGCACCAACACAGCAGGCGACACCTCGAACGTCAGCAGGTAGAAGTCGCGGTATCCCACGAGGTACGCGACGGGCCAGCCTGCCACGCGCCGCTGGATGAGTTCCTTGAACCGGTTACGGTCGGCAGTAGATGGTTGCTGATCGAAGTTGACGTGGAGATCGACCTTCTTGCAACTGAGGACGTGCGCGAGGAGGAGTTGCGCATCGGTCTTGGGGCTTTCGATCCCCTTCGTCGCCAGGAAATCCGTGGTCCAGGCCAGCAGCGCCTTGATTGTCCAGACAGTGGGCATCGGTGCGGTATCGGCCATGAATCCATTCTCGGTTTGGACCCCAACGGGGTCACCGTTAATAGCCAGGGGTGTCAACCCCTGGAGCGTGTCAGTTATTATGCACGCTGCAAGGATGGTGTAACAGGGCGGTTGCGATCAGTCCCAGACGTATTGTTCGTCCCATTCGATTTCATGTCGACGAAGCAACTGACGAAACTCGGTCTGAAACGATTTCTTCGCGTGGTGTTGTTTCTGGTTCGCGAGATAGGTTTGGACTGCCGGGATGTTGGAATAGCTGACTGCAAATGCTCCATACCCGGATTGCCAGTTGAACGCTGCCAGTTCCGCGAATGAGTCGTGAATCCACCTCGACGAGTTCGACTTCACCAACTGGACCACGGCTGCAACACTCAGTTCCCGACTCATCGAAACCAACAGGTGAACGTGGTCGGGGATGCCGCCCGCCGCGATCAAGGCACATTTGCTTTTCCGGAGCGTGCCACCGATGTATTCATAAAGTCGCTCGATGTATTCGTCTGTGAGCCAAGGCTCGCGATTTTTGGTGCTGAAGACGATGTGGAGGTGGAGTGACGCAAGGGATTGGGGCATGACTGGCGCCCCGTTGGGGCTTGGGTGATGGGTTGGTTCGCGTTCCAGGGGTTGGTTCGCGTTCCAGGGGTTGACACCCCTGGCTATTGACGGTGCCCCCTTTGGGGTCACAAAACCAGTCTCAGCCCCAACGGGGCGACAGTCAATAGCCAGGGGTGTTAACCCCTGGGACCGTGTGAGAAGCCCCGGAACGCGAACAATCGCTCGTCACCCCGTCGCGAACGCCACCGCCATCCGTTGCTGTTTGTCCGCTTCACGCATCGGCGTAATCATCTCGTCGAGATTGCCGTTCATGATCGCGTCGAGGTGGTAGACGCTCAGTTCGATGCGGTGATCGGTGCAGCGGTTCTGCGGGAAGTTGTAGGTCCGAATACGGTCGTTGCGGTCGCCGCCGCCGATCTGATTCTTCCGCAACGCGGCACGTTCCTGGTGCTGCTTCGCGACCTGACGCTCGAACACCCGCGTTCGCAAAACCCGCATCGCCTGCTCGCGGTTCTTGTGCTGGCTCCGCCCGTCCTGGCACTTCACTTCGATCTGGTCCGGCGTGTTCTTCTTGTACCAGATACGCACGGCCGATTCCGTCTTGTTAACGTGCTGACCACCCGCGCCGCCGGCCCGCATGGTTTCCCACTCGATGTCGTTCATGTTGATCGACACCTGCACCTCGTCCGGTTCCGGCAACACCGCGACTGTGGCAAGCGATGTGTGGATGCGGCCCTGCGTTTCGGTGGCCGGCACACGCTGCACACGGTGCCCGCCCGACTCATAACGCAGGTACTGATACACGTCGTCGCCCGTGATCCCGAAGGTGATTTCCTTGAAGCCTCCGGCTTCACCCGGGCTTTGTGTAATCTCTTCGATCGACCAACCCTTCACGCGGGCGTAGCGCGAGTACATCTCGTAGAGATTGCCCGCGAACAGCGCGGCCTCGTCGCCGCCCGTGCCCGCCCGAATTTCGACGATTAGCTTCGAAAAATCTTCCGAGGGATCGAGCAGGAGTTGGTCTTCGATCTTGGTGTAGAGCGCGGCACGTTTCGGTCGCAGCGTCGCGAGTTCTTCCTCGCCCATCGCGCGCATCTCGGCGTCGGCACTGGCCGCGATAGCTTCCGCTTCCTTGATCGCTTCGTCGAGCTTGAGGAGATCGAGGTATGGCTCGATGAGCTTGGCAAGTGCCCCGCGTTCCTTGCCGATGGCGTTGGATCGCGCGGGGTTCGTGGCGACGGCGGGGTCGTAGAGTTGTTGTTCGAGTTCGCGATAGTGCGCGAGCTTCTGTTCAAGAGCAGCGAACATCTTTTTCACCGTTTCGAGTTCAGAGTTTCGGGTTAAAGACGACAACGCGGACGGGCGACCAGATGGTGCCGCTAACGGAAGGCAATGCTGGCCTTTGTCCGGTTCATGTCTTCAACTCGAAACGTTGAACGCGAAACTCGAAACTCGCTGCGGTCACTACTTGCTTTCGGGGTCGCCTTCGCGCTTGGTGCCGTACTTCGTGTTCTTGTACTTGTCCTGGAACTTCTGGACGCGGCCAGTGGTGTCGAGCAACTTCATCTTCCCGGTGAAGAACGGGTGGCTCGCGCTGGAGATTTCCAGCTTGTAGAGGGGGTACTCTTTGCCGTCGGTCCACTTGATCGTGTCGTTCGTTTCGGCGGTCGATCGCGTGAGGAACGAGAAGTTCGCGGCTGCATCCTGGAACACAACCTCGCGGTACGTTGGGTGAATGCCCTTTTGCATAACTTTTTCGCTCCATCACGATTGATGTTTCAGGTGAAACGTTCATTTTAGAAGGACGCGGATATCCCGACAACGGCGATTCGTGAAGCGAAATGGCTTTTCAGTGAGCTATAATTGCCGTAAACTGACTCCGAAAGGTGGGTTCGGTTCATTTTTCGACCGGATTCCCGCCCGTTGTTGCTGTATTGATGTGCTGATCATGAGGGCGAATTTTCCGGATGGGCAGTCTGTGATGTCGGATTCCTACGCGCGGGGAAACTGGACTTCCTGCCGGAAATGACTTACGGTTCATTCATCATTGTCTCGGAACTCTTTCCCGGTTGGTACCGTCCACTCCGCCGGGGCAAGGTCGGCTCTCCATGAACTGGCTTCGTGAACCGGACGGCGAACCCCTTCCCGGCTACCGCTTGCTGGAACCTATTGGGACTGGCGGCTTCGGCGAAGTGTGGAAATGCACCGCTCCTGGCGGCATCTTCAAGGCCATCAAGTTCGTGTACGGCAACCTGAACGCCCTCGATGGGGACGACGTTCGGGCCGTTCAGGAAATGAAGGCGCTCGAACGGGTGAAGCAGGTTCGCCATCCGTTTGTTCTGTCGATCGAGCAAATTCAGGATGTCGGCGGCGAATTGCTGATCGTGATGGAACTGGCCGACAAGAACCTCCACGAGTGCCTTGTCGAGTATCAGGACGCCGGGCGACCGGGGATTCCCCGCGACATTCTCCTCGGCCTTCTCGATGATGCCGCGATCGGCCTCGATCACCTGATTGAAAAGCACAACCTCCAACACCTCGACGTGAAGCCACGCAACCTGTTCATGCTCGCCGATCGCGTGAAGGTCGCCGACTTCGGGCTGGTGAAGACGCTGGAACGCTCCAGTTCCTCCGGGTTAATGGGTGGCGTCACGCCCATCTACGCGGCCCCCGAAACGTTCTCGAACAAGATCAGTAAGCACTCGGATCAATACAGCCTCGCGATTGTGTACATCGAATTGCTCACGGGGATGCGGCCGTTCTCCGGGAAGAACATCCGGCAACTCGCGCTTCAGCACATGACCGAGCCGCCGGATCTCACCATGCTCCCCGAATCCGATCGGCCGATTCTGGCGCGAGCACTGGCGAAAGATCCCGACGAGCGTTTCCCGACGTGCGTGAGCTTCATCCGTGCGCTCGGCGGTCGGCAGGATGGCAGCGGAAGCGGTGGGGGTGGCAGCAACAGCGCGTCCACCTCCGATCCGGCGATGTGGGCCAAGGCGGCACGAACCGCTCACGATGTGGACCTGACTCCGCCGGCCCCGAAGGTGACCCGTGGCGGCGCAGCCATTGCCGCCAGCAAGATCAGGCTGAAGTCGAAGCCCGAACTCGACATCAATGAAAGCCATCTCCTCTCCACGACCACCGCTTCGAAGCGAGACGTCGGGGTCTTGCGGCCTACCGTGCTGATTGGAATTGGCAGCTTCGGTCGGCGTGCGTTGCAGGAGATTCGGTGCCGACTCACGGACCGCGTGGGTGATATCACGCAGATGCCGAGTTTCCGGTTCCTGTACGTCGATTGCGATCCCGATGCGATGAACAAGGCGGTCAGCGCGCCTCCCGATGTCGCGCTCGATCCGGACGAAGTCTTCTTGGTTCCCCTTCAGGCGGTGACCCAGTATCGCCGTCGGCAACTCGATCAGATCCTCGACTGGCTCCCGCGCGAGAAGCTCTACTCGATTCCGCGGAGCCTCCACGCCGGTGGATCGCGCGCACTCGGTCGGCTCGCGTTCTGCGATAACTACCTGCGATTCGTGACCCGATTGCGCCGCGATTTCCAGGTCGCGACGCACCCGGAATCGATGATCGCCTCGTGCGACCAGAGCGGCTTGATGCCCCGGGACAAGATCCCGCAGGTGTATGTTTTCGCCAGTGCCGCCGGTGGGTCGGGCGGCATGCTGATGGATCTTGGATATGCCGTGCGACGAGTGCTCGCGCGGCTGACCCCGAGCCAGAAATCACCGGTGACGGCATTCTTGTTTGCGGGTTCTCCCAAAGACCCGAACACCACCGATCAGGAACTCGCGAATCTGTACGCGGGGATCACGGAGTTGAACCACTACGCCGATCCGGAAGTGAACTTCACGGCGCACTACGGCGGCCCCGAAGGCCCGCGCGTGGAAGGGCAGGGGCTTCCGTTCTCGGCCACGTACCTGCTTCCCATGCCGACTCGATCCGTCGAGGCGTTCCGCGATGTCGTGTCGCACCTGGCCGGATACGTGGCCCACGACATGACGACCACGCTGGGGCAATCACTGGAGCAACTTCGCCAGCAAGCGCCTGCATATGAACGCACGCCGTTCCGCACGTTCGGTACCTATGGCGTCTGGTTCCCGCGCGGGTTGATGCTCCGATCCGCCGCCCAGCGAATCGGGACGACCCTGCTCAAGACGTGGCGTGCTCCCATGCCACCCTCACCTTCCCCCCACGCCGAGCAGGTGTTCCAGAAGGTCACTGCGGACCCACGGCTGAAGCCCGAGATGGTGCAACAGCAACTCGACCAGGAATTCATGCGTGGCCCCGATGGTGCCGCCGGCGAGCAGATCGAACGCTGGTTGACCGGGCTGGAAGGGCAGATCAGTCCGACAGCCAAGAGTTCGGAAGCGGCACGCTGGGCACGGAACGTCTGGGATCAGGCACGCGATATGATCGGCTCGCGGCCCACGAACGAGAACGACAGCTCCGTGTCGCGGAGCCGACTGAGCAAGGTTCTCGAAGACGCGATCAAGCGAGCGGCCGACGTCTGGGCCAATGAGTTCTCCGCCGCTTGCCGACCCCTGGAAGCACTCCCCGGGAATCGCCTCGGCATGGTCGAATCGACGCTGAAACGACTCTCCAACTGGTGCGTCGATGCCGCTGCGGCAGTCGAGAAGAAGGCCGAACCCGTCGGCACGAAGACCCGACAGGTCCGGAGTGACGTGGAGTCGGCTTTCGAGGCGTGCCAGTCCACCGGCCGCACATTCAGCCTGTTCGGAAGCCGACCGACCCGCAATATGCGGTACTTCCTCGATCAACTTCGGGTGTTCGCCCGGCTGCGATTGCAGGAAGACATGAGCGACGCGACGATCCGGTTCTACCGTGCCCTGCGGACCCGGATCGAGGACAAGCTGCGCGAACTCAGCAGTTGCCGAACCCGACTGGATCAACTGCTGAAGATCCTGGACGATCCGCTCCGGAACCTTCCCGTGTCCACCGACACGCCCTACTCGGCGACAGAGGAAGCGCTCCAGAAGACGATTCACCCCACGAACACGCTGCAAATCGTTCTGCCAAACGGCGAGACGCACATCGACCGTTCGGCGAAAAAGATCGTTCAGGGGCTGAAGCCGGAGGATCTCAAACGCCTTGAGACCGCCATTCAGAAGCTGGTGCTGGAGCCACGCGGCGGGCTGATCTCCTTGTGTGAACTGAACGCCGACATGATGCGAACGCTCGTGAACCCGCTAGTCGAACAAACGACGGCGTTCCTGGGCGATCTGCTGCCGGTCACGGATGTGACTGACATCGAATCCTCGACAGCCTCGGCGAAGAAGATCGACCTCTCGGAGCGAATCCGCGAGTACTACCGATTGGCAGCCCCGCCGGTAGGGAGCAACAAGAACGATGAAAACACCTTCGTGCTGGTCCCCGACACGAAGCAGGGCCAGGCTTACGCGGATCTGGTGAAGAAAACCGTGACGGGTGTCGTCACGATTCCCGTGAATGGATCTGCCACCGACCTGATGTATTGCCGTGAGCATAGCGCCTTGCGAACGACGGAACTTGTCGACTTGCTCGCCGATTGTCAGGCGGCCTATTACGAGATCGCGGACGACCCGCAGAACTCGCCGCACTCACGCCACGATGTGAGCGAGTGGCTGCCGATCTCGGAGTAAGGTAATCGCGGGATGCCGTTCCCCGCGTGAAGCGGCCGTTTCTTAGAAACGGTGGCGTAATGAGGTCTTTCCCTGGGACCGCGGGCATCCTGCCCGCAAGAGTTATGGTGTTCGGTTGCGATGTGATTGTTACCAAAACTGAATGGAACACTTCAGCAGCGGGCAAGATGCCCGCGGTCCCAGGGAAAGACATAGCAAGAACACGCCATCGTTTCTTATCGCCACCGCTTCTCAGTCAAAATGATCTACCAGCGTGTTGGCCTTGTTTTTGTAGCTGGCCTCTGTGAGGCCAGCCTCGTGTTGTGTAGGTGAGCCGGGGTCGCAAACCCCGGCTACAACACGCCGTCGACACGTCCGACGCCTGCTGAACAAATTTTCACACTTCTGGAAAGTATCCACGCACGCACACCATTCGTTCGGCAGAATCTTCGATAAAGATCCACGGTAGCGCGATCGCACCAGACAGCGTGCTTCGCCCGGTCCTTGACGTTGCCCGCTACACATCCGACGCCAGACACGGTACATTGTCACAACTTGCCTGCGTCCCTTCGCACCATTCGGAGCCTCCCCATGTGCTCACTCCTTCGGGGTTTCGTACCCCTTACCCTCCTGCTTGCGTCCGCCACGCTCGCCAGCGCGCAGCCGAAGGGCGGCCCACTGTCGCCCGAAGATGCGCTCAAGGCGCTCAAGGTTGCCGATGGCTTCCAGGTGGAGCTGTTCGCTGCCGAGCCGATGCTCATTAACCCCACCAGTATCGACGTGGACCAGAAGGGCCGCGTGTGGGTGGCCGAAGCCGTGAACTACCGCCGCAAGGGTTTCGGTCGACCGATCATCCGCAAGGAAGGTGACCGCATTCAAGTGCTGGTCGATGAGAAGGGCGAAGGGAAGGCGACGAAGGCCGTCACGTTCTACCAGGGCGAAGACCTCTACGGACCGCTCGGCGTCTGCGTTGCACCGTATGCCGATGGCAAGGGGCAGCGGGTGTTTGTATGCCAGTCGCCCGACATCCTCGTGTTCGAGGACAAGGACGGCGACCTGAAGGCTGACGGCCCGCCGAAGAAGTTCCTCACGGGCATCGGTGGCTTCGACCACGACCACGGCGTTCACGGCATCAACATCGGGCCGGACGGCAAGCTGTACTTCACCATCGGCGACAGCGGCCCGAACGGTCTTCAGAGCAGCGACAAGAAGGGGCCGATCTGGAAGTCGAACACCACCGATTGCCAGAAGGGGACCGTGTGGCGCTGCGACATGGACGGCACGAACCTCGAACTGATCGCCCACAACTTCCGCAACAACTACGAGTGTTGCGTCGATAGCTTCGGCGAGGTGTGGCTCTCGGACAACGACGACGACGGCAACCAGCAAACCCGCATCTGCTTCGTGATGCCCGGCGGCAACTACGGCTACGGTCCTCGCGGTGCGGGGCAAACGCACTGGCACGAGGAGCAACCCGGCATCGTCCACAAGACGCTGCGAACCGGCTTCGGTAGCCCGACCGGCATCACGTTCTACGAAGGCACGATGTTCGACAAGAAGTACCGCGGCTCGCTGCTGCACTGCGATGCTGGCCCGCGTGAAGTGCGTTGGTTCCACCGCAAGCCGAAGGGTGCGGGTTACGAACTGGAGAAGGAACTGCTGCTGACGAGTTCGGACAACTGGTTCCGTCCGTCAGATGTCTGCGTCGCTCCGGATGGCAGCGTCTTCGTGGCCGACTGGTACGACCGTGGCGTTGGTGGTCACGGCATGGGCGACCCGACCGACGGCCGCATCTACCGCATCACCCCGAAGGGCCTCAAGGGCTACACGGTCCCGGAAGTGAAGCTGGACACGAAGGAAGGCATCCTTGCGGCGATGGGGAGCCCGTGTCTGGCAACGCGATGGCTCGCCATTCAAGCTGTCGGCAACATGCCTTCGGAAGGAGCGTTGCAAACTTTGTTTGGTGGAATCAAAACGGGTGACCCCCTTCTTCAAGCACGGGCACACTGGAGCGTAACCGCGCGGAGCAAAATCGGAGAGTTAGAGAAGTACGCTGGAGATGAGAAGAAAGCCTACGAAGAGTTCATTCGCTCCAAGACAACCTCCGCACCCTTCATGGCACTCTTCGATCGGACCGCAACGGGTGTGTTGGGCCGCATTCCAACGCCGCAAGTGATCGAGGGTTTCGTAGGGGCACCGCTCAATCTGCCGAAGGAGAGCCTTATCCCACTCGCACGGGAAATGCTGCTCGGAATGAGGGCCGCGCCAGCAGACAAGATCATCGAGTCCTTCTACGCCCTCGCGAAACTGTACGACGGGCAGGACATCTTCTACCGTGCGGCGCTGAACATCGCGTGTGGGACCGATCCGGCGCGGCGTGATGCCATCCTCGCGGACTTCGACAAGCACTTCCCCGAATGGGACGACAAGACCGCCGACCTCGTGTGGGAACTGCGGCCGAAGTCGGTGCTGCCGCGGCTCGGCAAGCTCCTCGGCGATGCCAAGCTTACTGGCCCGCAGAAGGCCCGCATCATCGACATCATCGCGTCGAACGACGACCCCACCGCCGGGCAGTCGATGCTCGAAGTGCTGAAGTCGGACGCCGCCCCGGAAGTGAAAGCCCGTGCCATCGACAGCCTGAAGATGTACCTCCCCACCAAGTGGAAGGGGCTGCAATCGGGCAAGGAACTCGCGGCGGCCATCGACGAACTGCTCAAGGACGCGAAGTCGCAAGCCACCGCGCTGCAACTCATCGCGGCCATCGGTTCCGCGGATCGCGTGGCAGTGGTCGCGGCACTCGCGGCCGACGAGAAGGCAGCGCTCGACATCCGCAAGGAAGCCGTTCGCACGCTCGGGAAGATTCCCGCTGCCGAGTCGGTCGCGGCGCTCATCAAGGTTGGCACGCCGGAAGGCCCGCTGTCAATCGAGTGCGTCAAGTCGCTCGGCGAACTGCTCCCGAAGGGCCAGAAGCCCGCACCGTTTTCCAAGGACGCGCTCGACGCCATCGCGAAGGGCGTACTCGCCGAGAAGGCAACCGCGGAACTGAAGTCGGCCTGCCTCTCGGCACTGGCCGGGAATCAGGCCGGTTCGCAGTGGTTGCTCGACGCGCACAAGAAGGCCGAACTGCCGAAGGAACTGATCGCGCAAACCGGCCAGCTCCTCCGCAACTCGCCGTTCCAGGGACTTCGTAATCAGGCGCTGCTCGCGTTCCCCGCAGCCGGGAAGCTCGACCCGAAGAAGCTCCCGCCGATCTCGGAACTCGCCAAGCGGTCGGGTGACGTGGCCCGCGGCAAGCAAGTGTGGAACGCCAGCCTCGCGGGTGCGGCACAGTGCGCGAAGTGCCACATGGTTCGTGGCATCGGCGGGCAGGTCGGCCCCGATCTGTCGATGATCGGCAAGAAGGGGAGCCGCGAGAACCTGTTCGAGTCGATCCTGATTCCGTCGAAGGCCATCGCCGACCAGTACCTCCAGAGTTCGGTGACGACGAACGCCGAGGTGACCGTCAGCGGTCTGCTCGTCGGCGAAACGCCCACCAGCATCACGCTCCGCGACGCCAACGGCAAAGACACCACCGTCAACAAGAAGGACATCGAAGGAGCGGTGCGGAAGCTCAAGGTGTCGATCATGCCCGAGGACATCGTGACATCGCTGAACGAGGACGAACTGATCGACCTCGTGGCGTACCTGGAAACGCTGAAGATGGCAGCGTTCACGCCGGATACGTTCGCGATCGCGGGCCCGTTCCCGGCTGCGAACATGGATACCGCACTCGACGCAGAAGCCGGTCCGGAGAAGGCACCGTTCGACCCTGCCGCAAAGTTCGGGGCACTCACCTGGAAGGCGATCCGCCCCGACGGGAAGGGCTACTTCGATCTCGCGGCCCATCATGGCGACAAGGGGAACAACTCGGCGTCGTACATGTACACGGAAGTGGAATCGCCGACTGAACAGGTGGGCGAAGTGCTCCTCGGGCCGGACGACGGCGCGAAGCTGTGGGTCAACGGCAAGGAAGTGTTCACCACCCGCGACACGAAGGCCGCCGCCCCGGAGACGCACAAGGTTCCGGTGAAGCTCGTGAAGGGGAAGAACACCGTTCTGGTGAAAGTAGCGAACGGCAACAACCCGCACGGCTTCTTCTTCAGCCTCACCAGCGGTGAGGAACTGAAACCGGTTGTGAAGAAGTGACCAACACGCGCCACGGGTTCATCCTGATGAACCCCGTGGCTCGCCTTCGCTACTCTTTTCCCAGCACGTGATCGACTACCCAACACCCGCGAACGTGAACGCCTTCAGAATAGCGGCAGTGGTTGAGGATGTCGGCGTTGTCGCAACCCGCGTCTTGCATCGCATCAGCGAGAATCGGCATCGCGCTGAAGTCCCTCGACTCGTACATCTGCAGCGCGATGGCAGTGGCGGTGGGTGTGCGCCACTCCGGCGAGAACTCTACAGGGCGAAACGGATTGCCGAAGATGTCGCGGACGAGTGCGGCTTGTGTTGGTACAGGGGGAACCCGGTCACCCCAAGCGGTGTGAAGGGCATGATCGCACGAACGCATCAACCCATCAGTTGCTTCCCAGAACTCATGTGGAATCGCAGCCGACCAAATCGCCTGATCCAAATGTGGATTATCCGGGTGGCAAGGGTGCTTCGTCTCTTCATGAAGTTGGTAAAGCGCTCCGCGTACCTCGCCCTCCATCTCTGGATCGTCGGCAACTTCCTCGGTAACATCCAATGCCATCTGATGCCATTGGTGTTTGAAAAGAGATTGCAAACAACGACCCAAAGCGACCGCGAACAAACGTAGCTTTCTCTCGGGTGTACGAATCGAACACGCACCATCTCGCGGGAGAGTCCTACGGACTGCCCCCAGAACGTGATACGGATCGGTATTCGCTTCCCACTCCGCTTCGGTCATCATTCGTCCCTCGCGACTACTCCGACTCTTCCGGTGGGAACAGATCGAACCATTCCTCGGCTTCGCGAATCAGGACTCGCCGTGGGTGATTGAAGTCGAGCGCATCCAAAGTGGCACGGCCGGTAGTCGTGAGGCCCACAACCCGACGCCTTTCATCCCAGGTGAAATGATCTTTCCAGCGGTCGCTGCGTGGGTTGAACAATGTTGCCGAACTGTCAGTCAGGTGATCTGCCGCAGTGACTCGATTCGACTTCGCGAGATTGCACGCCGGACAGGCGAGAGCGAGGTTTGTTGTGTCGTCCGACCCACCGGCAGACCGCGGCACGATGTGTTCGATGTGAAATGTCGCGCCCTGGAGCGATTGGTGCATCCGGCAGTACTCACACCGATTTCTCGCTCGCGAGATAACCTGGCGCATCGTCTCGGCCCACGACACGCTCACGACGGCTTCCGCCCGAGGACTCGGAGGGCCTTCGCACGAATGAGTGAGATGGACTCGCTCAGTTCGACCAACGATTCCAACTCAACCCGTTCTTCAGGGGTCAACTCGCCGTTCGTGTTCCGATCCATGAGCCGTTGCAATCGGGCGTCGGTCTTGGGCGGAAATCGCATATCCGCGATCGACTCGATCAGTTCCAGCGGGGTTTCAATCACAGCAACCATGTCCACTCCAAAAGGGGTACCTGGAATTATCCCTCTCGGATGCAGTCGACGCAACCTCGGCCCTACGCCGGCATCAGGCGCGGGTTCGAGAACACCATCTTCCAGGGGCGGATCGTCCATTTCACAAACACGCCGGCCGCGTGAAACGGGTCGGCCTTCAGGATCGTCTCGGCGGCTTCCAGCGTGTCGGCTTCATAAATGATGAGCGCACCGTAGCCATCCTCGAACGGCCCGGATGCGAAGAGCTTGTTCGCTTCGATCAGGCTCGTCAGATACGCACGGTGCGTCGGTCGCACCGCGTCCACCTTTTCCTTGTCCTGAATGTACTCGATCACGGCGGCGAACTTCATGGCCGGTCCTCCGGGATCTGCTCCGTCACGGGGATCACTCGCTCGGCGGGGTAATACGCCTGGCTCAGCACCGCATGTGCTCCAAACAACACCCCGGTGAACGCCAGATCGCCGATCAGCGTGCCCCGGTAAAATGGCACGGCAGCCGCGTAACAATCTGCAAGCCCGGCGAGCGAATACCCGTATGGCAGAGCCTGCTCCAGCCAGCTCACGAAGTTACTGGCGACGAAGAACAGCAGGCTCGCACCGAGGGCCGACGTCCCGATTCGCGTGGCGGAATCGGTTCCGCGAAGCAGCACGCGACCGATGGCGATGTAGCCGAGGAATAGCACCCACGAGAGCGGATACGGTTCCATCCCCAGGGCGAAGTAGACGGCCGCATCCTTCGCCAGGATCGCCAGTGCGACGAACAGGAATGCCTGCGTGAAACTGAGGCGGGCCGCGACGAACAGGCTGAGCGCCCCAATGATCGAGACGTTCCACGGCTGGGCGGCCGGCGACAGTTGCGAGAACACCAGCGGCATCGTGCCAGCGATCAGAACGCCGGCCCAGGCGAGTGCCCGAGTCATCGGTTTAGAGTGAGTGCAGTGCCCGTCGGTCGGGCATTGCGTTGGATCGCCGGTCACAGCAGAACCTCCAGGTCGTGGAACGGGTTGCGTGATCAATTTAGGTCCGGCGCGTGACTGCCGCAAGTCGGGTACAATGTTATCCATCCAAAGCCTGCCGGTGGGAACCAGCGGGAACGAGGGAGTCAGCCATGAGTTCTGATCCGAAGCTGCTCGACGATGATGTGCGGATCGGGGTGCCAACCGCCGGCCGCGCCGCGGCCGTGCAACCGATTGCTCACACAGGGGGACTGGGGTCCAGCGCTCGCCAGGAATCCGCACCCGAGCCGGAACTGCGTCCCGGTGAAACGGAACTGGGTCGCCCGCCACAAGTGGCCCCGGACCTCGCACCGCTTTCGCTCGCGGATGTCGCCAAGCTGAAGGAACTCGACGAGGAGCAAGCCGCCCAGGATCTGACGGAAGCGGAACTGCTTCTCGCTGCCGACTCCACCGGGTTGGGCTGGCTCGGCTGGTTCGGATCGCCGCTCGTGTTCGCGTTCCTGATGGGAATGACCGGCGTCTTCGGTCTCTTCTTCGTGAATCAGACCGCGATCCTGCTCGACACGCTCGCCCGACAACCCGAGTGGGCCCAATACGTCGGGTATGCCGGGCTGGGGCTGTTCACGTTCTGCGTGCTCTATGCGGTGTTGCGGTTCGCGTACATCTACTTCCGGATGCGGTCGAACCGCCAGCTTCGCATCAAGGGAATCGAGGAACTCTCACGGCGAACCCGCCTCCGCTGGCTCGCGGCCGCGAAGTCGACCGAGGCCCGCGAACAGATCGAGACGTACCTGCGAACCTTCCCGATGAACACGGAGAAGGAGCGGAAACTCCTTCGCGGCATCGGCATCACCGACGAGATGCAAGCCCGCATGGCGGTCGTGCGAACGGAACTCCTCGACCCGGACCGCTTCGCCTCGACGGAGCAGTGGTTCGCCCGCTTCCGCGATGGCTTCCAGACCGAACTCGACGCGGCGGCCGACACACGCATCAAGTATTGGGGAAGCCGCATCTGGGTAATCACGGCAGTGGCCCCGAATGCGATGGTCGATTCCGGCGCGACACTGTTCTACACGTTCTCGATGCTCACCGACTTGTGCCAGATCTACAATCTGCGAGCGGGCCGCACGGGGACCGCGGTGTTGCTGAGTCGCGTGTTCTTCAACGCATATCTCGCGGGCCAGGGCACGGAATGGGAGAAGCTCGCGGAGGATCAATACGATCAGATGTTCGGCGAGGCGATGAACGTGGTCGGCATGGGCGTAAGTTCGAACGTGGTCGGCAAGATGCTCGGCAAGGTCGGCGCAAAAGCGACGACGGGCTACCTGAACCGCGTGCTGCTGATTCGCCTCGGCCGCTACTCCGCACGACTCCTGCGCCCCGTGACGAAGGAATGACACCGTGGGTTCGGATTGACGCCCGTCGCGCCGGTGGGTAATGGGCGTTCACATTCTGTTCACCCACGGGAAGTTCCACCATGCCGCTGCGACGCGGTCCGAGTCCAGTTGCGCGATTTGCTCTCGTCGTGATGATGCTTGCGTCGTCAACGGTGCTCGCCCAGACTTCGCCAGTCGCGCAGTCTGTCCCGTCGCCGAGTTTACCTCCCGCAGTCGTGCAGGAATCGTCGAGCGCGGAACAAACTCCGCTGCCAGGAAGCGCCGTGCCTGCCGCAACGCCCGAGGACGTCCGCAAAATCATCGATCAGGTTCTCAAGGAACGCGACGAGAAGGCGAAACTGGCTGAAGCGGAGAAGAAAAGCCAGGATATCCTGAGCCGAAGGGTCACGGGAAAGTGGAACAATGGGCTGACGTTTGAAACCGCGGACAAGGCGTTCCGGATGGCTGTCGGTGGCGTCACCCAGTTCGACATGGGCTGGTACGGGGTCAACCCGGCTGAGAAGCGTTCGATCGGTGTCTTCAACAACATGATCGACCCAGGGCAAGCGCTCCAGGACGGCATGGACTTCCGCCGTGCCCGCTTGCGAATGTCGGGCCTTGCATATGAGCAGATTGAGTTCTTCGCGCAGTATGAGTTCGCCAACGCCACAGACTTGCGTCAGCGAACGCTCGGCATCCCGAATCCGACGGGAATCGCGAACCCGAACTCGACGAACTTTGATCCGGCTGAAACGATCGGCTTCAACGAGGTGTACATTGGTTTGGTGAATCTGCCGCTCATCGGCAACATTCGAGTTGGTCGCCATCGAGAGAGCTTGAACTTCGTAACGGCGACGACGGACAACTATCAGATCTGGCTCGAACGCGGGCTGCTCTTCGAAGCCTTTAATTCCAATACGAACTTCTCCAACGGCATCACAGTCGCGAACAACTACCTCAATGGCCGGGCGTACTCTCTGTTCGGGTTCTTTCAGCAGAACTCACTGAGCAACCGTCAGTTCTCGACCATCGGCGATGGCAACTACGTCTACGATGCTCGGCTCACATGCCTGCCCCTGTGGGACGAAGATGAAGAACTCTGGGGGCACGTCGGGTTCGACTACAGCTACCGCAACCTGAGCCAGAACTTCGTGCGATTGCGGGGGCGGCCAAACGTTCGCATCGGAAGTGGGTTCCAGGTGCCAAATCTTGTGGATAGCGGCGCTGTCTACAGTCACGACGGTCAGCAGATAGCCAACCTGGAACTCGCGGCGGCTTACGGACCGTGGACCTGTGCTGCCGAAGGAACCGTGAGTGCGATTACCAACACATTCTCGGGCGGCCTGCCCGCGCCTGATGGTACGCTACCTGACGGTGTCAAATCGCGAGGCACGTATCTGACAACGGGTGCCTATGTGGAGTTGCTGCGATTCCTGACACCCGATCACCGTGGCTACATCAAGGAGCGGCCAGGGTATGCTCGCGTGACTCCGTCCAAGCGATTCAAACTGCTCAAGGGTTGTGATGGGTGGATCTTCGATAAGGGAGCATGGGAAGTAGGGGTTCGATATGACTATGTGGATCTGACACACGGCGGCATCAACGGTGGCACGGCCCACGGAGTGACCACAGCCTTGAACTGGTATCTGACGTCCAACGCTCGGGTACAAGCCAACCTGACGTGGATGTCTCGCAGTTTCAACCCGAACGATTCTGAAGGGCGACTTCCCGGCGATGTCACGATCTTCGGTCTCCGCTTCAACGCCGACTTCTAGCCTGCTGGCCGCCTGAAAGATCGATCAACTCACACGACAAGCCTCCAAATCTGGTGGCTTGTTTGCGTTTCCTGCTCATCTTGCCCAAGCTGACACAGTCGATTGCAAATTGAACCGCAGAATCGGGTCAGAAAAGTTGGATCAGTTTCAAGGGACGCATCGACCATGCCGATATTAAGGGTACAGCCCAAGCGAGTGGGCGGTTCTGTGGGGGAACAGGATCGCTCGCTCGCCAGGGTAGGGAGCTCCCGCGCACGGAGGCCGTCATGGTCCGCAAAGTCATTCTGGGGCTGTTCGCCGTCTCCGCATTGGCGGCGAACTCCGGCTGCATTCTGAATCAGTATTCGAGCAATCCAGACGAACGTATGCAGCAGTTGCTGTATCAATCGGAGGATCTGCGCCAAATCAAGAACGAGTGGCGGCGGTTCTGGTTTAACGACCAGCCCAGCCACCTGACGCCGGAACGAATCCACGGCGGCATCATCTAAGCTGCGAGTTTCAGGTTTCAAGTTCCCGGTTCCAAGTTAAAGACATCGGCTCTTTGTCTTTAACTTGGAACCTGAAACTTGGAACCTGAAACTACTTCGTTGGTGGTAGTTCCGCGGGCGAACCTGCCGTGCGGAGCCCGTCACCGGTGAGCCGGAGGGAGAGCGACGCTGGCTTACCGGCGTTCGCCACCTTCACCAGCAACACATTCCAGCCCTGCTTCAATTCCGTCTTGAAGGCAGTGTCGGCTGGCGTCCCGCTCGGAACTGCGGGCACGGGGTCCAGGATCCCTTCGTCGTTCATCCAGAGTCGCACAGCATTTGCTGTGGAAACGGTTCCGGTCGCGGCCTGCTCCTTCTCCGAGAAGACGTATGCCCGCAGGTACACGGCACCATCGGCCTTGAGCTGAGACTGCGACAGATCCAACTTGCCGCTTGGCTCCGCAAACACGGTCTTCCACGTCGCATCCTGCTTGACCTCGGGCTTCTTCGCTTTCATGTCGGTCGAGAATCCGCCGACCACGCCCGCTTCCAGCACCAACCCACGCAACGCTTCCTGCTCCTTGCGACTCTTCAGGAACGCGAGCAGGTCGATGAACTGCTCATAGCTCAGTTGCGACACAACATTGTCCGGCATCAGCGACACCTTGGACGGTGCCAGGGAGCCAACGTCGTCCTTGCCGACCCGGACATCGCGCCCGTTCGCGTCGCGGAGCAACACTTCCTTCGCGTCCTCCTTGATCTTCAGACCAGTGTGAACCTGATCGTCGACCGTGGTGAGCCGGTACGTCTGGAAGCCTTCCTTGATCTCCTTGCTCGGCTCGACGATCGATTCGAGGATCTTCTCGACGGTCATCGTGTCCCAGATGCGGCTGAGGTCGGGGCCGACGCTGCCGCCGACGCCTTCGAGACGGTGGCAAGTCGCGCACGCCAGCACCTTGGTGTTCAGGTACAGGTCGCGGCCCTTCTTCGGGTCACCCTTCTCGATGACGAGTTTCCGAATCTTGTCGATCTGCCCGGGTTCCAGCGACAGGAGCAACCCGCCGCGAAGAACTTCTGCCTGAAGTTTCACGATGACGGGGTCGTCACCGAACCGCTTCAGTGCTTCCGTGACCTGCGGGAAGAAGTCGCGTGGCAACTTCTTCGCGATGAAACGCTCGGCAATTAGTTTCGCCCCTGGCTTCGTGCTCGCCAGAACAATGACGGCCTCGTTGAGCAAGGTTGCGTCCGGCTGATCGAGCAACTTCTCGGCGGTCGCGCGGGCGGAGTTGATGTCGAGCGCGGCAAGCGATCGCAGCGCTTCGGCTTTCACCGTGGCGGGATGCGACCCCGTGAGCAGCGCCTTGATCGGGTCCACGGCTCGCTTGTCGCCCAGAACTCGAAGGGCTTTGACCGCAGCGATCCGCTCGGTCTCCGATTTCGTCTCGTCGGCCAGCAACTCCAGCAGATTCGGGGCCGCGGACGTCATACGAGTTGCTTCGATGGCACTGATGGCGACCAGTCGCGTGGCCTCGTCGGGCTTGGTGAGCAAGCCGAGCACGAACGCAACGGCCTTGGGGTTGTTCTGGCCGTTGGCGGCGAACACCTCCACCGCAGCTTGGACGACGCTTGCAGGTTCGTTCGATCGGCGTGCCAGGAACTCGGCCAGCGGATCGAGCGAGATCGGCGGATCGAACTGGTAGTTCGTGTAGGAACGAATCAGCGATTCCCGCTGCGGGATGGTGAGGTCGGGTCGCAGCATCAGTTCCGGGAGTGCATCCGCGGCGGGTTGCGTCCGCAGAGTGAGGAAGATTTCGACGGCCTCATCACGTTCCTTGTCGCCCGAAGCAGCCAGCGACAGGATCGCGTCAATGCCTGGTTTTCCGAGACGTTCGAGGGCACGGAGATAGCCGTCTTTCAGGAACGGATCGCCATCGTGATCGGCGAGATAACCGCTGATGAGCGTGCCGGGTGCAGCGTCGCCACCCACCCGTCCGAGTGCCATCGCCGCGGCACGACGCACGGGGGGTTCGCGATCGCCGATGGCCTTGACGAGCGTCTCGACGACGCGGCCATCCTTTGGCTTCGCGTGCATTCCGAGGCCATCAATTGCTGCCCGGCGCACGTCGGGGGATGCGTCGTTCAAGCTGAGCAGTCGGCAGAGATCCTCGACATCCGAATTCCAGTGTGCGAGGAGAACCCCCAGCCCGGGCAAGCGCCCTTCCGCATCAAGCCCGCCTGAGAGAAACTTCTTCAGCACGAGATCGCGCGATTTTGTCCCACGTCGAACGAGTTCCTTGCGGGCTTCCACGCGGTCCGTGAAGTCGGGCAATGAGAGCGACTCCACGAGTTTGTCATCGGGAAGCTGGTGAATCTTCGCCCAGCTATCCATTGCTCGCCGTGGCAGCGCGGGGGTGTCCTTGGTGCCGGCCCAGGTGATGCGATAAATGCGGCCGTGCTTGCCATCGCCGGAGAGTTTGCCGGCCCCGCCGGAGTCGGTTCGCCAGTCGCAAACATAGATCGCGCCATCTGGCCCGGTGACCATCTGACACGGGCGGAACAGCGGATCGTCGCTCTTCATGAACTCGAATTCACCGGTGACTCTGAACGTCGCTCCGGTCGGCTCGACCTTGTAGGCCCGGATGATCTTGCGATAGACGTCCGGGTAGTACAGCAAGCCCTGGTAACGCTCGGGGATGCGGGTGTCGTTGTAGATCAGCAGGCCGGCAGGCGAGCCGCGGCCGGTCTTGAGCATCGGTGCCACCTTGCCCGGGAGTTCACCCGCGACGGCACCCCGTGTGTGGTCGGGTCGGCAGCATCGCGCTCCGATCAACAACCGCCAGCCAAAGTCGGTCCCTTCGGCAACGTGCATGAGGCGACAACCCTGGAATCGGCTGCCGTCTTCGTTGTCGTTATCGACGTGGAACCAGTTGAATTTGTCGTCGTATGCGAGGTCGCGGTACGGGTTGCGGTAGCCGAGCGAGAACGTCTCCATCTTCGACCCGTCGGGCTTGCAACGGAACACGGCTCCGGTGCGGAGCACGGTAGCCCGACTGCCGTCCGAGCCTTCGGCGTAGTTATCGTCGTCCCCGCTGGTGATGTAGAGCATGCCATCGTTGCCGATGGTCAGGCCGGAAACCTGGTGATGGTGGAACCCGCAGAAGCCCTGAGCAATGGTTTCGCGGAGGCTCCAGGGATCGTTCGGGTTCGCGGGGCGATCGGTGCCGGGGCCGCCCACGCCAACCTGCGCACCCTGTCGCCAGCGCCGGACGGTGCCGCGACCCGTCACATACAGCCAGCCATCGTGATACATGATCGTGGAGGGGAGTTCCTCGGCGATGATAACCTTCGGAGGGTCGAACTTCCCGGCCGCGTTCGGCTTGTACTGCTTCACGAGGTCGGTCGTGAACTTCTTCATCGTGGCAACCTGCCGGGTGGTGCCATCCTTGTAGCGGAAGGTTTCTTTCACCTCGAACCACCGGTCAGCGGTCACGGGGTCGGGTCGCCATTCCATGATGTAGAGGGTGCCATCGGGGCCGAACGTCATGCCGACGGGGTTGATCGTGTCGGGTTCGGAGATCACAACCTCGGCCCGGAAGCCTTCAGGAAGGAAGTAGCCTTTGAGGGTGGGATCGTACTGCCCCTGATCGACCATCGTGATCGGAAACGGCTCGGGCTTGGGAGGCGATTGTGGTTGTGCGAATTCGGGTGAGGGTTGCGGGGGCGCGGCGCTCAGTTGGGGAGCATCGTTTGAAACACCGCAGGTGAGCAGGTACAGAAGACCAAGTACGGTGAGCGTGCGCATATAGGGAGAGCCTCCGTGGTGGAGTTTCGTGGACGGCAAATCGGGCAGGTTGGGTTAAGATTACCGTGTTTGCGGAGGATTCCAAAAGCGATTTCCGGGGAGAACGGTTTGTTACGTGCTCCGGATGCGCGGGTTGCGCCATTTATCGGCAGTGAACCTGGAAGCCGCAAAGCGTGTCTTGTCAGCCGGACGTGATGCCGTAAATTGAGAGTGTTGGCGGGGTAGCTCAGTGGTTAGAGCAATCGCTTCATAAGCGATGGGTCGCCGGTTCAAACCCGGCCTCCGCTACTTACAAGACTCCCAGGAAACTGAGGGGTCTTTTTGTTTTCACTTGGAAACAAGCACTTCTGGCCATACCGGGGCAGGGCCGTTTCACGTAACGCCCCGGGCCAAGGGTTTGCTCACTTCGTTCGCTACCACTGGCTACACTCGGTCGCTGCATCTGCGGCTAAAATTCAAGAACGCGCAACTTCAAAAATGTGCAAGCGATCGACGCGCACCCCACGGCTGTTGATCTCAGTTCTTGGGGTTCGGCGGGACCGCGAAATCTCGTGTGCCCGATTCTTCAGGCAGCGTCAGCTTTTCCGTGTGATCGACGAATAGTGGCGTGCCTCGCGGATCGACCAAGCCCTTCGCCTGCTGCGGGGCACCATCGAAGCCTGTGATGCGAGCAACATACGCGCCGCCGATGTGCCCCTTCTCAAGCGGTAGTTCGTAGCGACCGTTCTTGATCTCGGCGAGAACCCCGGGGCCGCGGTTTCCTGCCTCTGGGTCCGGCATGAAGACGATCTCGCCTTCCGGGACAGGCTTGCCGTCGAACGTCACCGTGCCGGAGAGCTTGTACGAAGACTTCCCACAGCCCACGAGCAGCACCAGCATCAGCAGGGCGAGCGTGAATCGCTTCGAGAACATCAGTCAAGTCCTCCCCCGGCCGGAAGCCCATCGCTTCGCGTCCCCATCGCTTGATACGTCGCGAGATCGACCGCATCCGAAACGAACCGCACCGAGCCATCGGCAAGGCAGAAGTTGCAGCCCCGAGTGTGCCGGCTGCCGAACATCCGCGTTTGCACTTCGAAGGTGAAATTTACGTTCGGGTCGATTGTGGAGGCGTTGATTGGGTCACGGGCCGCGGCCGCAGTCACCGGCATCGTACCACCGCCCACCGCACCGTAGTTGTAGAAAGTCGAACCCCATGTCCCCCAGTAGGCACCAGCACAGGAACCATTACATCCACCCTTCAGCGACAGGTATCTGCTTTCGCCAACGAGGAAGGTGTTCGTCGTGCCGTCGGTGATATCGGTGATGCGGGTGGAGGAGTTGTTGTACATCACACCGTTGGTGTAGTTGTACCGGTTCGGGAAGCCGCCGGTGGAGACGCAGAACGTGCCCGCGACCGTGCCTCCGCCTTGCACCGCGAAGTAGTTGCAGTTGGCGTTCGCATCGTTGGAATTCGGGTCGGAGGGGCACTCGAATTTGATGTTGCGAGCCGTCTGCGTCGGTTTGTTCACCTCGTTTAAGTCGTAGCGTAACGAGTAGAACGAACCGGTCGGGTTGAGCGAGTCCGCCCTCGCGGCCTCTTCAATGTACGGCAGAATGGCCAGCGTCCACGGCATGCGGCCGGGGCGATCGGGCATGTTGCACTTGTTGGCCGACAGGTTCGGTTGGTCGAACTCATACGCGGCTGGGAACCGCCCCTTGGCATCGTGGTGGTTGTGCAAGGCAAGGCCGATTTGCTTCACGTTATTTTGGCACTTCGCCCGAGCAGCTGCTTCGCGAACCTTCTGCACCGCAGGCAGCAGAAGCCCGATCAAAATGGCAATGATCGCGATGACCACGAGCAGTTCGATCAGCGTGAAGGCTGACCTTCGTGAAGAACGGTGGGCCAGCACAGGAGCCTCACGAATTGAAGGAGTAGATATTTCCCAGCGAACGACTCTGGGAATCAAAACCAACTTCAAACGTCAACACTACCCCCACGAAGGATTACCCGCAACGATTTTGCCGCCGGGATGAGGTCTCGATCATGATCCAATCGATGCCGGCAAGCTTTCTTCCCCTTCGGCCTATCTCTTGAGTCGCGTCACTGTCGTGGTTGCGAACCAAACGCCGCTTCCGTGCAGGATCACACCTTGTACTTGGCTCGTGGCTCACGCGACAGTTCCTTGTTCGCGGCCTCGTCGCCCGTGAACAGTTCCTTCGCGGGATCCCACGTCAACTTGCGGCCAAGTCGGTAGCCGATGTTGCCGAGGTGGCAGATCGTCGCCGAGCGGTGACCGATCTCCGCGGTGCAGATCGTTTCCTTGCCGCTCTTGATGCACTCCAGCCAGTTCCCGTGATGGCTGCTCGATGGGTAGACGTGCTTGTCCGCTTCCGCGATCGGCGTCTTCAGGATGTCGGGCGAGATGCTGCTGATCCCACCGCGACTCACCAGAATGGTGCCGTCGCTCCCCTCGAACACGCAGTCGGCCTTGATCTCCTTGCCGTCCTTGTCCTTCTCGAACTCGTTGTGGATCATCACCACGCCGTTGGCATACACGAACTGCAACCCCTTGCCGGTCTTGGGGTCTTTCGGCGGAATCACTTCGACCGGCCCGCTGCCATCCATTCCCATCGCCCACTGTGCGATGTCGAAGTGGTGAGCGCCCATGTCGGCCATCGCGCCGCCGGCGTATTCCTGGTAGTTCCGCCACGCCGGGAAGTGCTTGTGAACCCCCTTCGGGCAGAGGACTTCGTTGTAAGCGCGTTCGGGCGCTGGCCCGAGCCAGAGGTCGAAGTCGGTGCCGGCCGGCGCTTCCTGTGCGGGGAGGTCGCACGGCTTCGCGGGGCCGCCGACGCCGATGCGGATCGTCTTCAGCTTACCGATGCGGCCATTCCACACATACTCAACAGCCTTGCGGAAGTGCCCGCCGAACTCGCTCCGTTGCTGGCTACCGGTCTCGAATACCACCTTCGCCTTGGCGATCTCCCCGACGAGGAATCGCCCTTCAGCGATGTTCTGCGTCAGTGGCTTCTCGCAGTAGATGTGCTTGCCAGCACGAGCAGCGAGGACCGACGTTCCGACGTGCCAGTGATCGGGCGTCGCGATGACGACCGCATCCAGCCCCTTGAGTTGGAGCAGTTCGCGGAAGTCCGGGAATGCCTTCACGCCCTTGTAGTCGCCCGACTTGATTCGATCAGCGTAACGCTTCTCAACGGTTTCCTTCGCGCTGTCGAGGCGTTCCTTGACGACATCGCAGACCGCTACGACCTCGACTTCCTTGCGGCCGAGCATCCCGCCGAGGTGACCGCGGCCCATCGTGCCGACACCGATGAAGCCAACCGCGATCTTGTCGTTGGCAGCGACGGCACCGGCTTGTCGCACGAGTACCGTTGGGGCAACCGCCGTGGCGGCGAGGAATGTTCTTCGAGTGAGCATGAGGGAGAAACTCCTTGGAGGTTTGAAGTTGAAGGGGAACCTGTCTTTCCCCCGAAGGGGTTGTATTCCACAGCCCAGGGTCAGCGCAGCGCCACCCTGGGTACGCGGAGAGGCTCCCAATCAGGTCAGGTTTCCCAGGGTGCGCCGAAGCGGCGACCCTGGGCTGTGGAATACAACCCCTTCGGGGGAAAATCCCGGTCCCGAAGCAAATCACTTCTTGTCGAGCAGGTGCTTGTCGAACCAATCGGCGAGCGTCGGGAAGTCCTTGTCCTGGCCTGCCCAGCCGTGCGCCGCACCTTTCTTCACCACCAACTCGGCGGGGATGTCCAGTTCCTTGTACTTCGCGATCACCAGTTCCGCTTGCTGGATCGGCACGAGTTTGTCCGCGTCGCCGTGAATGATCAGCGCCGGGGCCGACTCCTTCTTGATGTGGTAGACCGGCGAGATCGCTTTGCCAATCTCCAGCCGACGCTTCTCGTCGGTGATCGAAACGAACGTCCGCGTCGTCAGGTCCATTTCCTTGAAGTCGAACGGTGCCTTGAAGCCATTGAGCGTGCCGACGCCGAGAGCAATTTCGCCTTCCTTGCCGTAGTTCAGGAAGTCGGTCGGCGGGTAGAAGCACGCGATGGCCGCGACCCGCGATGACTGCTGCTCAACGGGATCCTTCGACTTGGGATCGCCGGGCTTGAAGGCATTCCCTTGCATCAGCGAGAGGTGACCACCCGCTGAGCCGCCCGCGATTCCGAGCTTCTCCGGGTCGATGTTGTACTTCTTCGCGTTCGCCTTGATGAACCGCGTGGCCCGGTTCATGTCTTCGAGCACTTCGGGAATGCTGAACTTCGGCTGGCTGCCGTGAACCACTGCGAACACGGTGTAACCGCGATCGAGGAACACCTTGGCCATGCCCACGTTGATGTTCGAGTGTGCAGAGAACCAACCGCCGCTCACGCACCAGATGATCCCGCGACCGTTCGCCTTTTCCTTCGGGGTGAACACGTCCATCGTCAGGGCGGTGCCGTACTTTCGACCGTAGACCACATCCTCGGTTCGAGTGAAGCTCGCATCCTGAGCGAATGCGGGGAAAGCCAGCACGATGGCCACGACTGCGGCAAGCAATGAGCGGGAGAGCATGAGTTGTCTCGTGGGGTGTGGTGTGCGTGCGATGATACCAGACTCGGGGGGGAGTGCAACGACGCGGACGCTGCCTTATTCCCCCGGCCGGCGCAGTTGCCCTGAACCGCCACGCACCGCGAATACCAGTGTCGCTTCCGCATTCGGCCCGCGCGTGACCGGCGCTTTCACCGCGAACAGTGCCTGGAACAACTTCGCCAGCCCCGCGGTGTCGGGCATCAGATCGGTCGGCTGAACCAGCGTCGTGAAGCTCGCACGACCGCCCGTTTCCAGGGTTACGGGAATGATCAGATCCGCTCCCGGGCCACCCGGCGAGAACACATTCAACCGCAACACTTCGACCACCAGCGCATCGAGATACCGATCGAACTCCGGTCGCAACTGGTCATCGATTTCGGAGAGCGGCGTCTTCACGAGCGTCGCCCAGCGAGCGACGACCGGCACCTCCGGAATGTCCTCCGAACTGTTTGCTGGCACGGGAACCGGCGTGGCACATTGCGGGCAGCGATCCTGTCGACCCCGCATGTCGTCCTCGACCGCGAATCGCCAGGCACACCGCGGACACTGAACGCGAATCATGACGTCCTCTGTCACTCGGGCTTCTTCGGTGGGTCTGTTTTATCGGCTGGCTTCTTCAAGAACGGCACAGGCCGCAGTTCCACTTTCTTGACCGTCTGGAGATAATCGAGCACCTTCGCGGATCGGTCTCCACCAACCTGTGCGTGGAAGTGGAGCGTGAAGCCGTGTGGCCCCTTGGCGTCGATCAACTTCGGCTGAAGCGTCAGGAACGCTCGCACGGCGTCGAGTTGGCCCATCATCGCGGCACAGAAGATGTCGATGCGTGCGCCGCGTTCCAGCAAGAACTCGACGATATCGTGTCGGCCCATGTGCGATGCCGCACCCAGCGCGCTTTCCCAGTCGCCCGCACCCCAGTTCATCGTGGAATGCAGCAACCCCGGCTCCTTCTCCAGGAGTTTCTTCGTCATGTCCAAATCCATGTGCGCGAACACAACGAAGTCCTGCACGAGTAGCCGGTTGATCTGCGGGTTCTTCCAGCTTGGGTCGAATCCCGGCTTCGGGTAGTCGCGGGTGAATGGTGCCTCGACGGGAACCCTGTGCGGCATTGGTGCGACCACCGGCGTCTCGGCCGACAGCACCTCGCTACCGAGAACAACGCTGGCAGTGAACGTCGCCGCGAATGCACGGCGGTCGATAGGGTCGGGCATGGGGGTGGCTCCTGATTCGGTCGGAATCCATTCCCACTATACCGCGAGGCGGTCCGATTGGGACAACCGCCTACATCAGGTTTTTGTGGCTGCACAAATCGAATTACGCTCAGATCAAAGTGCCCTATCGTGGGTTTTCCATGTTAATCTGGGCACTTTCCAGGCGTGGAATCGATTCATCTCTCGCGCGAATTCTTCGACAAGTACAGTTCCTGATGAAGGTTGCGATTACGCTGACAATATTTCTTCCAGACGATTAAAATGGTTCCAGAGAGGGGTGGGCATATCGTCTGGAACCATTTTCACGGCCCACAGGAATTCACGGTGCAGCGGGGACGAGTTTCAGTTCGGCCAGCCACGCCAGCGACTGTTCCTGCCAGGCATCCCACATTGGTCCCTTGTAGCCGTTCAGTCCGTGCCCGCCGGAAGGGAGTTCCAGGTACTTCGACGGAACCTTGTTCGCCTGCAGCGCGTCGTAGAACGCCTTGCTGTTCTCCAGCACGACGACCTTGTCGTCCTTGGCGTGAGCCAGGAATGCGGGCGGGGTTTTCGCCGTCACTTGCTTCTCGTTCGAGAACAGTTCCACCAGCTTCGGGTCGGGCTTGCTCCCCAGCAGATTGGTGCGCGAACCTCCGTGCGTCTTCTCGCTCATCGTGACCACTGGGTAAACCAGAATGATGAAGTCGGGCCGACAACTGACTTTGTCGATGGGGTCTTCTGCCTTGGCGTCGCCGTCGTCGAAGTGGGTGCCTGCGGTCGATGCGAGGTGCCCACCGGCCGAGAAGCCGATGATGCCGATGCGTGCGGGATCAATGCCCCAAGTCTTGGCGTTGGAACGGACCGTGCGAATGGCTCGTTGCGCGTCGAGCAGTGGCACGAACGGCCGACCCTTGGGCAAGCGATACTCCAGCACCACGCCGGTGATCCCGTGGCTATTCAGCCACTTTGCGATCCCGTGACCCTCACCACCGGTCACCAGCCCGCCGTAACCCCCACCGGGGCAGATCACGATGGCGGTGCCGTTGGGCTTCTCCGGTTTGTGGACCGTGATGAAGGTCTCGGCCTTCTCGAACTTACCTTCGCCGATCGGCGCGTTGTTATTCCAGAGCTTCAGTCGTTCCGGTTCGACTTTCGCTTTCGCGGGGGCATCGGCGCTTTGCCCGCTCTGTGTTGCGAGGAAGAACGCCGGGACCAACAGGAGAAGGGATCGGTGCATGGCATCGCTCCAGGGTGACATTGTGGTGAGGTCATCATACTACCACTTAGGCTCACTTCTCTCGAACGACTGTTCAGTGACCCCAACCGGGCCGGAAGTAGCGAGGGGTCTGTGCGACCGGTCTATGTCTTGCTCGCGCTTGTGCGCTAACCGAGAACGATTGCCACGATCCCGGCAACCAGAGTCGCCACGGCGATCACGATGAGAGACGTGAACGCTGTGGCCAGAGCGGCCCGTTTCGGCGTGGTCGGCAGCATCCAGGCGAGCAACCCCATCAGTGTGACGAACCCACCCGCCCCTCCGATGAGGACCGTCGCGACCTGAAGCGCCGTATCGTTGCCTCGGATCGGGCCATCAAGGATGACCGAGAGGACGAACCCGATCATGACCTCGGCTAGCAGGAGCAGAAACACGATCACCATGCTGCGACTAATTCCCGGCTCGGGGATCGCCGGCTTCTCACTGTCCACCGCAATCTCTTGATCGTCTTCGTCGGAATCCCAGTCCCACCCGATGATGGTCTCGGACTTCTCGACACCGATGACACGGTTGGCAAGCGCGATCCCACCTCGCAGCAGCGCCGACGCGACGAACAGCATCACGAACAGCGATCCCAGCCAGCAGATCCCAGCTAAGCCCGCGAAAATCATCGCTCTCCGGTGCCTCGACAGATGGTGGTTGGGCGTCCCCGCGTTACGCATCATACCGAGGAACGCTCATCCAGACGACCAGCCCGATTGATAGAACAGCCCAGTGGCAGATCGCGCGACCAAGCCAGGAGAACGGATGCTGCGTTCGGTGCCAGGACGGCTGGCAGTGATGATGTTCCTGCAATACTTCGGGCTGGGGGCATGGGTCATACCGCTGACGCGGTATCTCCCGGCGTCGCCCGAGAGGGGCGGGCTCGGGTTCATCTCCACGGAAGTCGGGCTGGTCTACATGATGCTCGCGATTGGCGGGCTGACGGCTCCGTTCATTGTGGGCCTCCTCGCGGATCGCTGGTTTGCAGCGGAACGGGTGATCTCCGTGTCGCATCTGGGAATGGCCGCCACGCTCGGCATCGCCGGATGGTGGTGTCAGTCGCACAGCGGCAAGGGGTCGGACTCGGGCGTGGTCGTCGGCCCACTCGTCGCCCTGATGCTGCTGTACTCGATCGGATGCCAGATCACACTGACGCTCACGAACGTCATCAGCTTCCGCAACCTGCCCAACTCGGAGAGTTCGTTCGGATACGTCCGGCTCGTCGGCACCTTCGGCTGGATCGTCGGCGGGCTTGTCGTGGGGTGGGTGCTGGAACCGGTATCGGCAGACCCACTCTTCCTGGCGGCAGCGGCGTCGGTCGTCCTGGCAGGTTACGCACTGTGTTTGCCACACACGCCACCAAAGGGATACGGTCGCCCGATTCGCGAGGTGCTCGGGTTGCCGGCCTTGAAGATGCTCCGCGACCGGCCTGTTGTCGTGTTCGCGGTTGTGCTGTTCCTCGGCAACATGATGAATCAGTTCTACACGCTCTTCACCGCGCCCTACCTCGAAGACCTGGGCGTGGGGGTGAAGGGCCAGCTACTGGAGGACTGGAAGCCGGAAGTCATCATGACGCTGGCCCAGTGGTGCGAGGTCGCGTGTATGGCGGCCACGCCGTTTCTCGTGAAGCGGTTCGGGCTAAAGCGAATGATGGCGATCGGGCTTGCCGGCTGGGTGTTGCGGAACGGCCTGCTCTACTGGGGCAACGTGCCGGCGCTGATTCTCCTCGGCATCCCCATGCACGGGTTTAGCTATGCGTTCTTCGCCATGATCGGCGCGCTGTTCGTGGACCGCGAAGCACCCGACCACCTGCGGGCCGGCACGCAAGCACTGGTCACGTTCATGTCGAGTGGCCCAGCCGTGCTCGTGGGGAACTACCTCGCCGGGAATGTCGTCGCGGCTCACCGTATCGACCACGTGACCAACTGGGATGCCGTGTGGATCATTCCGCTGATCGGCTACTCGGTCGGGTTCGTGGTGTTTCTCGCATTCTTCCGCGAGCCACCGTCTCTGGGGAAAAAGGGATCGAGCCTGCCATGAAAGAGCCACCCCGCAAACGCCGTGCTCTCACCAACGTGGGTGGCCGCATCGACACCGAGGGCGACGCACCCGACGCACGGCTGCTCGCGCAGTCCCTCGACGTTCCGCCATCCACCGATGACGACACTGACCCCTCACGCGCCCACGTCCACGGGTTCCACACGTACCCGGCACGCATGCATCCGGACACGGCCGCCCGGCTCGTGCGGGCGTTCGTGCAACCCGGTGGCCGCGTGCTCGATCCGTTCTGTGGTTCGGGAACCGTGCTGGTCGAAGCGATGATCGCTGGTCGTTCGCCGATCGGCACCGACCTGAACCCGCTCGCGGTGCGGCTAGCCCGTTGCAAGACACGCCCGCGAGACCCTGCGGAACTGGAGAACCTCGTCGCACAGGCCAAGGTGTGCGCTGCGAGTGCCGATGAACGCCGCAAGGCGAAGGCTGGTGCGAGTCGCCGTTTCCCGCCCGAGGATGTGGAAGCCTTCGAGCCGCACGTGTTGCTCGAACTCGATTCGCTCCGGGCGAAACTGGAGATGCTGCGGAACGATCCCGCTCAGCACGATCTGATGTTGGTGCTCTCGGCGATTCTCGTGAAGCTCTCAAAGAAACGCGGCGACACGTCGGTGGGGATCGCGGGTCGGCGCACGGCTCCGGGCTTCGCGTCCAAGATCTTCGTTCAGAAGACGGAGGAACTGGCCCGCAGTCTCGCCGCGTTCCGGGCACTTCTTCCCACGCCAACCCCACGCGGGGCGTTCGTGGAACAGGACAACGCCACCGAACTGCGCCGACTGCCGGCGGGCCTGATGGACGCGATCATCACCTCGCCGCCATATGCTGCGACCTACGACTACATCTCACACCACGCGATGCGGCTCCGCTGGCTGGATCTGAACGCGTCGGCGCTGGCTCACGGCGAGATGGGGGCACGTTCGACTTACCAGCGCATTCCGCCCGGCGAGGCGAGTGTGGCGTGGTCGCGTGAACTGGCCAAATTCTTCAACGCGGCAGCGAAGGTGCTACCGAAGGGTGGCCCGCTGGTGTTGCTGATGGCCGATTCGGCGGTGGGTAACGTGGCACTGCGTGCCGACGAGATCGTGGCCAGCACAGCCCGCGAATGTGGCTTCTTCCCTGCGGCGCGGGCATCGCAATTCCGCCCGCACTTCCACGGCCCGACCATGGCCGCATTCCGCACCCGTCCCCGAGCCGAACACGCGATCCTGCTACGAAGGACATGACGCGGGCTATTCATTCCTTGCCCAGGATCAGATCGAGTGCCCAGCAACCGCGAACGTGCGTGGGGTTGGCATCGCGAAAGTGGTTCAGGATGTCGTCGTTGTCGCAGCCCGCATCCTGCAACGCATCCGCGAGGATCGGCATCCGGTCGAAGGCCTTCTCGTTGTAGATGCCCGTCGCCAGCAACCGCGCATCGCTTGTGAGCCACGCCGGGTTGATCTTGATCTTGATCTTGAGCCGACGTTGTCGATAGGGAACTCCAAACACACAAGAAAGGATGCCAATTTGTTCCTTCCGGCATACGGCGGAAGCCGACCACTGAAACACTTGATAAGTCCCCCACTGCGCAGGTGCCCACACTGCCAAGCAGAGGGCGGCACAGTGTGCTGCGTCAGTGTTCGGGTTGCGTCCGGGCACCAGTTCGAGAAAGGGATCGACTACTTGCGTTGCATCTTGCTCTATCTCAAGAATGTCAGCCGTACTGTGCAATTTGTCCGCGTAGAGTTCAGCTGCTTCGACCGCCCGGTGGCTCCGTTCATCGAGAAGGAGATTGTGCATCCGGCGACAACACGCCACCGCCGCAAGCCTCATTTTCCGCCAGCTTGGCTTGCCACAGAGGTTCGGTAGTACTTCGAGTGGATCTAGAGTGACTAGCCATTCTTCCTCTGTCATTGCCGCTCCTCAGTCCGCGAAGAGGAACTCGTTCGTGTTGAACAGCACGCGGCAGAGGTTCGCCATGCCGTGCTTGTCGGCGTAGGCCGCGAATAGCCTCGCTTCCTCGGCGGTCGGCGCGCGGCCCCACACGAGGCGGCAGCCGAACTCGATTTGCTTCGATTGCTCCGGGGAGTGCTTCGCGAGGCGGGCGGCCATCGCCTTGGCGTGAACCAGCACGAACTCGTTGTTCAACAACGCCAACGCTTGCGGAGCGGTCACGGACTCGGTTCGCTTCGGCGTCAGTGTGGAAGCGTCGGCACCATCGAGGCACGCGACCAAAGGGTCAGGCAGCGTGCGGAACACGAAGCGATACACGCTGCGGCGGTGACCCTGCGGGCGGTCCCAGTCGAACTTGGTGTAATCCACCAGCGGCGTGACGTGGATACCCGGCTTCATGTCGAACTGCCGATCGGACGGGCCACCCGCCGTGCGGTCGAGCCGATTGCTGACGACCAACAGCGCATCCCGCACTTGCTCCGCATCGAGGCGAACGCGGTTCTGCCGCCAGAGCAGATGGTTGTCGGGGTCGGCCTTCATGCCGTCGGCACGCGACGTGGAGACCTGCTTGTACGTTGCACTCGTCACGATGAGCTTGTGCAGCTTCTTGAGGGAACCACCTTCACGCAGTTCGGCGGCGAGCCAGTCCAGCAACTCGGGGTGCGTCGGCTTCGTGCCCATCTTGCCGAAGTCGTTCGGCGTGTTCACGAGGCCCGCGCCGAAGTGCCACTGCCAGACACGATTCGCCATCACTCGCCACGTCAGCGGGTTGTCGGCTGAAGACAGCCACCTCGCCAGCGCCGCCCGGCGGTCGCCCTCGGTGTGTGTCTTCGGTAATGCGAACTCGCCCGAGAACTTCGGCATGCACGCGAGCGCACCGGGTTCGACAACTTCCCCGGGTTTGCGGATGTCACCACGCTTCAACATGCGGACTTCACGCGGCACGGGGCTCGGCTTGTGCGACCCGTCGGGCGTGAAGTTTGGCGCGGCCGCATAGACCTTCGCGGGGGGCGGCAGCGCCGAGAGTTCGTCCGCTGTCTGTTCCTGGAGAACGTGGCGAGCCAGTTCCGTTCGCTGTGCCGGCGTTCGCTTCGCGGCTGGGATCGCAAGGATCGTGCGGAGCGCCGGCGGCACTGCAGCTGCTTTCACCGGCATCGCGATCGAGGTGAACGACAGCCGGAACTTCCCGATGAGGTGCCCGCCGCCGTGGAGTTGTTCCAGCTTCACAACGAGTTCGGTTTCGCCATCGCCGCCAGCGACTTCGGCGAGTTGAAACACGGCCTCGTGCGACTTGCCGACTTGCGGATAGATACCCCACGCGGTCGTGGGGTCCTTGTCGAGGGCGTGGGCAATCGTCCAGCCCGGCTGGTCGTAGTCCGAAGTGGGATTGCGAAGCGCGATCGGTGCCGCCTTCCCGGTTGTGCCGTCTATCATCGGGGCGGCCGATAGCGTGATCTCGCTGAGGTGCAGGTTGCCGTTGTCCTGCCGGCCCGGCCCCTTGTGCGGGAGCGTGTCGTCGGCGAGCAGTTCGAGCCGCACCGCGGTGACACGCTTTGCCTTCACGCGGGTCGTGAGGGTGTACGTGTCCTTCTCGGGGCGAGCGCCTTCCGAGCGCACCGAGCCGTCGGGCTGCTTGATGAGCTTGACGCCGTTCGCCGATTCGATCTTCGCGAACTCGGCGATATCCCACGCAACCCCGGCTGCAGTGTTGCGTGCTTCCCAAGCGACAACCGCCTTTGCCATCTCGGGCGATTCGAGCTTCGCGGCCAGCGTGGCGTCGTTCTTGTGGAGTGCCGTCATCGTGGCGTGGAGTGCTTTCCGTTTCGCTTCCGCGTTGGGGTCGAGTTCGAAGTACACCTCGCCGCGACCCACCCCCGCGAACACGGCTTGCAGGCGATAGTGTTCCTCCTGCGTGATCGGGTCGAACTTGTGATCGTGGCAGCGGGCGCACTGCACCGTCAGCCCCTGGAAGGTGTTCATCACCGTGGCCACGATGTCGTCGCGGTCGAGGTAGCGGCCCACTTCGCGGTCGATGCTGTCCTCGCGAATGTCTCGCAGTGTGCTCTCGTCCCACGGGCCGGCCGCCAGAAATCCGAGTGCGGGGATCAACTGCGACTGCGTTGGGAAGAGCACGTCGGCCGCGATCTGTTCCTGAACGAAGCGGGCGTAAGGCGTGTCGGCGTTGAAGGCGTTGATGAGGTAATCGCGATATCGCCAGGCGTTCGGGCGCACGCGGTCTTGATCGTGCCCGTGTGTCTCGGCGAAGTGAACGGCATCCATCCACAGGCGGGCGAACCGCTCGCCGTATGCCGGGGACGCGAGGAGGCGATCGACGAGCTTGTCGTAGGCGTCCGGGGCCTTGTCGTTTGCGAACGCTTCGATTTCTTCCGGGGTTGGCGGCAAGCCGGTAAGGTCGAACGTGACGCGGCGAATGAGCGTGCGGCGATCCGCTTCGGGGCTGAGTGACAACCCCTTGTCACGAAGCTTGGCGATGACGAACGCATCGACGGGATGTGTGCCTTGTGGTGGCTTCGGCCGCACCAGTGGCTGGAACGACCACCATGGCACGCGTGCCTCGGGTGGCTCCGCCGCGATGACGGCCCCCATTAGGGCGAGCAGGCCCGTGGCAAACGCTGTTCGTAGTGGCATCACTCGCATCCTTGGGGGAAGTCGTGATGCTGATGATACCCGACAGCGAGGCGACGTGAAATTCTCTGCCCAAGATGATCACACGTAGCCGTTGGCAGCGAGCCACGTTGTCAAGCTCTGCGTGATCTTGCCGCTGTTGTCCATGCGTGGCACCTTCGCCTGAATGTCCAGCGAGGGCCGCGTGGCCTTCATCCACGCACTGAAGCCGCCTGGCTTCACCGCTCGCACTTCCGGAACCAGCATCGCCAGGTCGCCGACGCGGTGCGGTCCGTAGTCCTCGTTGATGCGAGAAAGCTCCTCGTCGATCTTCTGAGCGAATACGTTCAGGTCGGGGACCGCGTCGGCGAATTCGACCAGGTACTTGTGATGTCCCGGTTTCGACGGGTCGGTTGGGAACACCGGCCCGACGTGGAAGTCGAGCTGGAACACGCCCGTTTCCCGACACGCGAACGTCACGGCTTTTTCGACTTCCTCGCTGATGAGGTGCTCGCCGAACGCCGAGAGGAAGTACTTCGTGCGGCCGGTGAATCGGATCAGCGGCGGGCTGCGGCGCTCAAACGCAACCGTGTCGCCCACGAGGTACGACCACACTCCCGCACACGACGTAATGACGACCGCGTACTGTACACCAATTTCCACATTCGCCAGCGTGTGCCGGGCGGGTCGGTCCTTGCCCAGATCCTCGACCGGCACGAACTCGAAGAACACGTCGTGATCCGGCACGACTCGCAGCATTCCGTAGCGCGGGTCCTCAGTTGCGATGAACCCCTCCGACGCCGGGTAGACCTCGCAGAACTTCACGAGATCGCTCCCCATCTCCTTCGTGAACATGTCGCGGTACGGGTCGAACTTCGTGCCGCCGTGAACGACGAGTCGCAGATCGGGCCACACTTCACTGAGCGTCTTCTTGCCGCTCACTTGCTTCACGCAATCGAACAATCGCTGCATCCACGCCGGGATGCCACTGATTGCCGTGATCGGTTCGTTCGCGCTCAGTTCCGCGAACTTGGTCATCTTCTCCTTCCAGTCGGAAATCTTCGTGTACTCGAACGGCGGGAACACGTAGGGCCGCAGCAACTCCAGCAGTTCGCGGGCCGAGATGCCACTGAGGTCGCCGGCCAGGCTGCCATCGGGTTGCGGTCGCAGTTCGGTGCTGCCACCGAGGAAGAAGAACTTGCCGTTGAAGAGTTTCGCTTCCGGGTACGCGTGGCGGAACAGAGCGATGGTGGTGAACGCCGTCTTCTTGTTCGAGCGAACCATCTCCCACGACACGGGGATGTACTTCGTCGCGCCGGATGTGGTGCCACTCGAAAGAGCGTAGTACGGGATCTTCCCCGGCCACGTGATATCGTCGAGCCGGGGATACGCATCCTTCCAGTAGTTGTTCCAGAAGTACTCATACTCGCGCACGGGGACGCGTGCCTGATAATCGGCGAGCGAGTAGATGCGGGAGAAGTCGTGGTCGCGGCCGAACTTCGTGTTCTTGGCCCGACGAACGAGCGACATGAGCGTGTCGTGCTGAACCCGCCCCGCGTCCATGCGATCAAGCGTCACAGTGCGGTTATGGGCGTATCGCACCAGCACCGAGTCAGCAACCTTGCGGACCCAGCGGCGACCAGTCAGCGGAGCCAGGAACGCGGTGCTAGGCATCGTATCTCCTGCAATGACGAATGCCCCACCAATGACTCACCTCATTGGTGGGGCATTGATGGGGCATTCGTGATACCCATTCCCCAACGCGTCACATCGCTGCGGTGGCACCAACTCCACGGAAGCCGCGGCACAGGTACACCCCGCCCGGAGGCAGGTTCCACGGCACGAAGCGGAACTTCACATCCTCGAAGTACCGGGAGTACATCTTGTAGTAGACCAGCGGCATGACGGTCAGTTGGCGGAAGGTGCCGTGTGCCGAAAGTGCTCGCGCTGACGTTTCGAGGATGGCACCCCGCAGTTCCTTTGGGAAGGACGGCAGCGGCAGGCCCGATAGGACGTGATCCACTTCGTGCGGCAGGCCGCGTTCCGCGAGGTACTTGTCGAACGCAGCTGCGTCGCCCTGGATGATATCCAGGTTTGGGATTCCGTGGAACCGGGCCTTCAGCCGGGCACACAGCATCGGGTCAAGTTCGATCACGACAGCTCGTGTGTGCGGCTTCAACCGCTGAACGAGTTGCGCGGTGATCGGTCCGGTCCCCGCGCCGAGTTCGACAATGCACTTGGCCGCGTCCCAGTCGATGCCGTCGATCATCTTGCGGGCCATCACCGCAGAACTGGGAGCGCACGATGCGACCTTCTTGCCCTGCGTCAAGAACGCCTTCATCATCAGCCACCAATCCGGGCCCCCCGGCCGACCTACTGGTGGCTGGGCGTCTGGCTGAAGGTGGGGCAGGTTGGGATTGGTTTTTGCTTTGGCGACCGGCATCTCGTGCGCTGTCATAAACTTGGCCTTTGCGTGGGCTTCACGAGGAGTAACTGAGTCCACGAGGGGTGAGCAGTCGGTTTTGTCGAACTTAGAAAGTGTACGACCAGCCGATTAATCTTCGAGGATTTTTCGATCTGCGGAGCGTGGCCACATTTGTCGAGCTTCAGAAAGTGCCCGTGGGGCAGGTCTTTCGCCGCTTCTTCGGCGGTGAATGGGCAGCAAATTTTGTCGCCAGTCGTGGTCACGAGCAGGGTCGGGCACTTCACATCTTTCAATCGTTCGCGCACCGTGTGGTCCAGCGTGCCGCGCACCGTTTTCAGGAAGCCCGACTTCCACTTGCGGCTGGCGAACCGTGCCTTGTAGTAGCGCAGCATGTCCCGGTCGGCGAGTCGCGGCTTGAGGAACACGCTCTTAACCATCGCGCTGGCATCGCGGCCCACGATGCCTTCCATGATGGGGAGCTTTTCCTTGTCGCCCATTCCCGAGGGACAAAGCAGAATCAACCGCGAGACGAGTTGCGGATACGCCGCCGCGAACTCGACCGCAACCTTCCCGCCCAGACTGCTGGAAACGAGATGGTAAGGTGGCGTCTGCACGAACTGGTCGAGATACATGTGAAGCTGTTTCACAAGGTACTCGACGCTGATTGGCTCCTTGGCCGCGATCTTGCGGTGGAGTGCTTCACCCTCGAACGCCAGAATGTTCGGGGCATGCACATCGAAGAACCGCGACCAGTATTTCCGGTTGCGATACCACGATTCGGCCTGCTCGGCGAGGCCGTTGAGCAGCACCAATGGTTGCTTCCGGCTGTACTGTTTGGGCCGGAAGCGATCGATCAAACCGTTGAAAGGCGTTGGCATGTCCGGAAGCTCCGCGATACCGGCTGCGTGACGAGGCCGGCAACGACAACGTCAGGATAGCGTGACTTGACTCGAAATGGTGAAAAAATCGCTCCTCTCGGCCAGATTCACCGGTCGCGAGCGAAATCCTCCGTACAGCCTGCCGAGTTTCACACCTTTTCCGACCGTCGTGTTAGGATTGAGTGAAGTTCAGAGCCGAACCCCGTTGCCGCGTTTCCCGTCCTATCAGCAACGGTCCGTGTCTCAAATCTGGTCACCGCCATGTTCACCACTGCCGCCGGATCGAAGCACCCGGTTTCGCACGTTCTGTTCCATCCGAACGGTACGATGTTCGCGGTTGCTCAGCCGAATTACGGCGTCACGCTGATCGATCGCGCGAGCGGGAACATTGTGGGCACGGTGCTGATCCCGCGAGTGGCGGACTACTCGTCAATTCTATTCATCGAAGGCGGGGCGAGGATTGTCGCGGGGTCAACTCGCGGCGTCACGGTCTGCGACACCGCGACTGGGGAAGTGCTCATTCAACGGGGGCGAGACACGCTCCATGGTGCGTTACTCGCCGAACGCCAACCCGGGCTGATCGCCGCGACGCTGGTGGGGTTGCGCGATCTCCAGATCACAAGCGATGAATCCGGCACCTGGCTCAACAACACGCCGCGAGTTGTGCAAAGCAAGGCCGTGATTATCGCGATTTCCCCGTGTGGTCGGTGGGGCTTCGGCGTCTATGCCCGGGTTCGGCCCGCGCTCCTCGACATCGGCACCTGCCGGGTCGCGATGACGGTCAATCATCCGTATTGCGGGATATCGGCGGGCCTGCCCGGGCGACCGATGATCACATTCGCCCCGAATGGCGAGCGATTCGCGGTGTGCGATGGCAACGATGTCACCGTGTTCGACACGCCCAGTAACCTGCCCGATGATGACGAGGACGGAGCCGAACCTATTCAGCAGACGGGAACCGCGAAAGCACCGAAGCCGCGTGCGCTCATGGACCCGATCTTCCGGCTCGGGAGGCCCGAAGGCGTTCCCGCGAGTGATCTCTGGCGTCCGCAGCTCACATTCACGCCCGATGCCCGCGCATTGTTGATCCGTCGACCGCGCAACCGTGTGCAGTTGTGGGACGTGGCGACCGGTTCGCACGCGGGCGAATGGAGTTGGCGACTCGATAGTCTGACGTGTCTTGCGATCGCCCCGGACGGACTGACAGCGGTTGCCGGTGCGAGATTTGGACACGTGGTGATGTGGGATCTGGATTAGATTCGGACATGAGTTATGCAGTTGGTTCAGCCTGGGTAGGCATTCTTGCCTGCCCAGGCTGAACGAGGCAGGCAAGAATGCCTGCCCCATCAACCAAAACCAAGCCAACAGCGTAACTCCTACCGGATTCTCATCCGCCTCTCACGTCTTCGGCTCAGGAGGTGGCAGTTCGTCGTCGAAGGCACCCTCATCAGCAGTGATGATCTGCACGCCCTGGGCGGTCAGTGCCAGCGTGTGTTCGACATGCACGCTGGGCATCCGGTCGCGGGTGACCACGGTCCAGTTATCGCCGAGGGTGTCCACTTCGCCACGCCGCATGTTCACCATCGGTTCGACGGCCAGCGTTAGCCCCGGTTCCAGGCGGAAGTCCGTCTTGCGGGTCTCGCGATCAACGTAGTTCGGCACCTGCGGGTTCTCGTGCATCGTGCGGCCGATCCCGTGCCCGACATACGCCGTCACCACGCTGAAGCCAGCCTGCTCGACGTGCCGTTGCATCGCGCTGGCGATTTCGCTCCACCATCGCCGTTTCGGCAGCAAATCGATGGCGATCTGAAGCGTTTCGAGGCCCACTTTCAGCAATCGTGCCTTCTCGGGTGAAACTGTGCCGATCGGCAATGTGATCGCACGATCGGCACACCAGCCGTTGAGCCGGCACGCGGTATCGACCTTCAGCAAGTCGCCTTCTTTGAGCACCCGCTGACCGGGGATGCCGTGGACAACCTGCTCATTCACGCTCAGACAGGTGACGGCGGGGAAAGGCGTCTTCCCGGGGTAACCCTTGAACAGAGGCACCGCCTCGTGCTTGGTGTAGAACGCCTCGACAGCCTGATCAATCTCGATGGTTTTCACGCCGGGCTTGGCCATCTCCCGACAGATGCGCAGGGCTCGCGCGACGAGCTTGCCGGACTCCCGCATCATGAGGAGTTCGCGGGCCGATTTCAGTTCAGGTGGGCGGTTGTTGTTGGCGCGGAGCATGTGCGGGGATATCGGCGGTCAGCGCTCAGCCGGCAGTCGAAGACCGTCTCCGACAGCGAACCGAATCGTTCTTGCTCGATCCATTGTATGGCTGAACGCCCGGTGATGGTATCGCGTGCTTACTGTTAAGAGTTCCTGTGGGTGCTCCTGCATTTTTGGTAGTCTTGGGAGGGCGAGGTGGGCGAGGCTCCTGCCGAGCCGTTTTGGTGAGTGAAATCCCGGCTCGGCAGGAGCCTCGCCTCTCGGTGCCAACATCCAAAGCGGCACCCAAGTTTCTGTGGGTGTTCAATCTCAGTTCAATTGGCCCGGCGATTGCATGGTTCCCTCGAGCCCACGGGGGAGTATCAATGCCAGACCATGAGTCGATATTACGAGTATTGTGTGTTGATGATAACCGAGACGTTGCAGATAGCCTGGCCGTCTTGATGCAAATAGCGGGGTTTGAAGCAATGGCATGTTATGACGGCCCGAGTGCTCTCGAAGCTGTGACAACGTTCCAGCCGGATGTGTGCGTACTGGACCTGAACATGCCGGGAATGGGGGGTGATGAGGTTGGTCAGCGAGTGCGATCGGTGGCAGGCAGAGCCGATACCACGCTGGTCGCGCTCACGGGTCTTCCCGAAGAAGTTGCACGCGAACGCACCCAGGCCGTGGGATTCGATCTGCATTTAACCAAGCCAATCGATCCAGAAAAGCTGGCTAACACCGTGATCGATATCGTGATTCTGCGATCGCCAACCTCGCTGTCATCAGCTCGCATCCCCTGGCCGGCAGCTCGGAACGCCGTCTGAGACCTATCTCCCCAGCGCGCCCATCAGATTCTCGAAGATCACGTCAGTAGGGTCGGTCGCGCAGATGTCCCGCACGAGTTTCTGTCGTCGGAAATGAGCCAGCAACTTCTCGGTGTTCTTGTGGAACTCATCGAGCCGACGGCGAACGGTTTCTTCACGGTCGTCGTCCCGCAGGATGAGCGAGGAACCGCAGCGGTCGCACGTGTCGGGAACCAGGGGCGGCCGGAAATCCACGTTGTACGCCAGGCCGCACTCGGGCTTCGGGCAGCACCGCCGACCGCTAATTCGCCGCACCACGTCGTCATCGGGGATCGTGAGGTTTACTACCGCGTCGAGCGTGAGCCGCTGTTGTTTCAGCAGAGCATCGAACGCGATGGCTTGCGAGAGCGTTCGCGGGTAGCCATCCATGACGAAGCATGTCGGGCGGCCCGGACTGTTGAACAACTCGGCGACGACATCGTTCACGAGTTGATCGGGAGCGAGCAAGCCTTGCTTGAGGAGGGGTTCGACGAGTTTGCCGGTCTCGGTGCCGCGGGCGATGGCGTCGCGAAGCATGATGCCGGTGCCGATGTACGCAAGCCCGAACTCGTGAACCAATCGCTCGGCCTGAGTACCTTTCCCGCTGCCGGGTGGTCCGACAAGCACAAGTCGCATGAGCCATCCGCCTGCTATCGCGACCCAGCCGGGCCGCGTGTCGTATGTTCCGCCGGGCCAGGGGATCATGTCCCGTGGCACTTCCTAATCGTAGATGCGATCAGGAGCATCGCCAAGGCGAACCACATGAGGGGAATTGCTGGGCCGTTCCGGGTTTCACCTTCGCCTGGTCGGCCGCATCGAATCCCCAAGGGCGTCAAGCCTTCTGCCGAGCGTCTCCCCTTCGGCCGTGCCTGCCAGTGCGCGGGCGGCATCGCGTTCCTGGTGAAGCATTGCGATCAGCAGGTCAGTCACTACGATGGTCGTCAGCCACTTGCTGGCCAGCACCTTGGCCACCACGGCCAGCACCCAGATGGGATCGATGTGCCCGAGCCACTCGCGAAGCAGCGGGTGCTCTCCTACCCACCCGAGTAGCAGCGCCGACCCCAGGACGGCAAGAATTCCCTGGCCTACCCCGATGTTTCGAACGAGTCGGGCCGCTTGCTCGGGAGTGTTGCGGCGAAGTAGCCTGCGGGCTGCCAACAGCGGGACGACGGGTGAGCAGGCCAGCAACAGCAGGCCCAAATAGAGTTCGGTGTGGAAGGCCAGCTGGGCCAGTACCCCCAGGGGAAGCAGGTATGCCGCGATGCATGCCGGGGCGGTTATCAGCGTGATCTGGCCAGGGGCTCGGGACTCTGGGAGGAACCGCTGGAGCACAAGGGCCGCTTTCAGGGCACCCGGAAGCAGGGCGAAGAAGGCCGGACCCGTCACGGTCACCAGATAGCGGACCTGTGTGGTGGAAGTTCTCAGTGCGTCTTCCGGGTTCAGATTGAAGATGTGCGAGACCGGCAGAAGCAGGATCGGTAGTGGTCCCAGTATCCACACGATCCAGGCCCAGCGGGCGAGCCGGCTCGATGTTCCGAGCCGTCGCCACACCCTGAGGGCGGCGAGCGCCAGGCCCCCACCCACCAACCCCGGGCCAAAGGAGCCTACCAGGAGTGCCACCAACCCGAGCACCATCCACGGCGAGGGTTGTGCCTCCCCGAGTTCGACTCGCAACTCTGCTGCTGAGCCATGTACGGCGAAACCCACAGCCGTGGCTACGAGTGATGCTGCGAGCGTGCGGCGACGCCACCGGGCGTATTCTGTGGGAAGCGCATCGGGGTGATGGGGGATAGGAATTGCCAAACGATTTCCCCCACGTCAGTCCCCCGGTGATTTGGAGTAACCGGTCAGGCAAGACCCCCCGACCGAGTCGAGGGGTCTATCGAAGCGGATCTGGTATCAGTTTCGTTGCATGATCGCCCGGATCGCATCCTGGGCATCGCGAGCAATTGCACTCTTCTTGTCGTCGGCAATGGTGCGCAACAGTGGGATCGCATCCTTCGCGTTTGGCCCCATCGAGCTCAGTCCCTTGGCAGCTCCGACCTTGGCGACATCATCCTTGTCGTCCTTCAACAACTTCATGAGCGCCGGGACAGCCTTCTGGGCGGGTTCGTCACACGCGCCGAGTGCCTGGGCCGCAGCAGCGCGAATCCCCGCATCCTTGTCGTCCAGGCTCTTGTAAATGTCGGGCAGTGCATCCTCTGCATAGCTCTTCATGATGGCCGCGAGCTTGCCAAGCCCATTCAACGCGTTGATCTTCGTCTTGGCATCCTTCCCATTCTTCAACTCCTGCGTGAATCTCTTGGCATCGGATGCGTTGCTCGCAATGGCTTGTGGTGGCATGCTCAGGAAGAGCACACCATTGAACATTGCGACAGCAGCGAGCGCCTTTACGAACCGAGTTGTGGCCATGAACCGGCTCCAGTAGGGGGGCTGAGACGGACCGTTCGTAGATGAGATATACACGTCCATTCCACGGTCAACCAGTTGTTCGTGCCAATTGCACATCGTCACTCTTCCACACAATAACACGACGATGGAATCTTCACGTCGGCCCGCTTCCAGACCTCGGTGAACTTCGCCTTCACTTTTGCCGCGTCGTCCTTCTTCCCCTGCGCCTCCAGACTCGCGGCAAGACCGTACAGCGACCAGCCGTTGTCCGGCCAGCGGCGAAGATCCTCGCGATAGACGGCCTCGGCAGCCACGGCTTGCTTGTCGCGCAGCAGAACCGCGCCCAGTGCGTGCCTCGTCGGGACGAACCATTCCGGTGGCTCGGAGTAGCGTAACTTGTCCTCCTTCGCGATCGCGGCCGTCAGAGACTTGATCGCGTCGGGCATCTTCCCTTCGCGGAATAGAAGCTCGCCAGCGAGGTTGTCTTCGGCGATGGCGAACAGGTCGGCGGCCAGGTTATTCCCAAAGATTGCGCCCTCGGGCACCTTCGCGACCGCTGCTTTGAATGCCTTTTGTTCGTTCCGGGCGTCGTCGAGCTTCCCCTTGGCCGTGAACGCAACGCCTCGGCTGTAGTGCCACATCGCGCGTGCGATCGGGAACAGTTCGGGCGGCTCCGGTTCCTTGAGGATGTCGTCCCAGCGGCCGAAGCGCTTCAGCACTTCCAGTGGTTGTGCGACGAATCCATCGGCAATGGCCGCGTTCTCTTTCACCGCCAGCCACTCCTTCGGGACGCCGGAGAGCATCTCGCGAATGTATTTCGTCCCGAGTTCGGATTGACCCTGCATCATCGCCGCGAACGTGAGCATGTGGAAGTTGTGCGCCACATACAGACGGTAGAAGCCCTGCTCGGGTGCGACCTTCTGATAAGCCCGGTCGGCCTCGATGGCGAGTCGATTGGCCTCGACCGCTTCCTGCCAGCGACCGCGGCGAATGTCGATGTGCGACGGCATGTGCAGCAGGTGCCCGAGTGCGGGCTGCGCACCTCGAAGGCGGTCTGCCGCGTCGTCGGCCTTGCCGGGCTCGGGTGAAGCCTCGGTCGCGTGAATGTACAGGTGATTCGCGAGCGGGTGGTCGGGGTTGAGCTTTCGCACGGCTTCCAGGGTGCGAAGAATCTCCGGCGTCTCGGGAGCAGGTTTACCGTCGGCAGTCCACAGTTCCCACGGCCGCAGATTCATCAGCGACTCGGCGTACAGCACTCCGATATCGGCATCTTTCGGGAACTTCTCCCACGCGGCCTTCATCACCTCCGAGTACGCCTTTTCCAGCGGCTTGATGTCCTTCGGAAGCGGATCGGCGTAGCGGCTCATGAGTGCTTCGATGAGCGCTTTATTGGCCGGCGACTCGTCCTTGCCCTTCTCGCGTGCGGTCTTCACGGCATCGAACGCGGCCTTGGCCTGAGCCGGGGGAAAGCTCGGGTTGTTGTAGTTCACCCCGCTGGCAAGCCCGATGCCCCAGTACGCCATCGCACAATCCGGGTCGATCTCGGCAGCGCGGCGGAACGCCCGAATCGCCTCGTCGTGGTTGAAGGCGAACATGAACATCAACCCCTGATCGCAGTACTTCTGTGCGTCGGGCTTGGCGGTCGCAACGGTGCGGGTGTGCTTCCCGAGACCTTCGAACAGTGGCACGGCGGGCTTCTTGGGTTGCGTGGGTTGCTCGGCGGGACACAACGAGACAACCACGGCGAGGGCGACGAGAGAACAGAGCGAGGGCTTCATGGCGTCCTCCGATAGGTGTAGCCGCTTGCGGCTTTGCAGCGGCTCTCGACATCAATCCAGTCGTTCGGCACCGCTCACGGCGGGGTTGTATGGCTCGATCCATTGAATCAATTCGATCCGGTTCCCATCCGGATCGCTGACAAAGAAGCGGTCGCAGTGCGGAATCGGTCCCGTCTCTTGCGTCTCGATTCCGTGCGTGTGAAAGTGCTCGCGTGCGGCCCTCGCGTCGGGCACTCGCAGGGCGAAATGTCGCGGGCTGCGGGTATCCGGTTGCGGCTTCTGCAACAAATGGAGCGTTTGCCCGGCCCCCAGATCGAACCACAACGCCACGAAATCGAACGGCCTCGGCTTCGGAATCTCCGGCAAACCGAGCACATCGCGATAGAACCAGCGAGCTTTCGCCAAATCGGTAATCAAAACCGAACAATGGTCGATGGCAGTACAACGAATACCACTCATAGGGAACTCCACGCGATCACGGCGGCACGCCATGAGTTTATTTCGGCTGAAGACGACGGAGTGCAAGGTGGGTGTGGTCGGCTTGTATAACGCCGGCAAGACCGTCCTGCTCACGTCGCTGATTAACCACTTGCAGGATCACGACCCGGACCGCTTCCCGCTGGGGTCGAAGGAAACCCGCATCCGCAAGTTTACGGTGCGGCCGCCCGATCGCGACTGGGCCGCGTTCAACTACCCCGGCCACCGCGATGCACTCGTGAACGCCGGGAAGTGGCCATCGAAGACCACCGACCGCTCGCAGTTCGTTTGCCAGTTCCAGCGATCCGACTGGAAGTTTAGCGACACCCTGCTGAAGTTGTACGACCTGCCGGGGGAACGGATTGCCGATGCCGGAATGGTCGGCCGCGACTTCACCGGCTGGTCTGAGAAGATGCTCGCGCTCCTGGTGAACGACACCGCGTACCGCACGTGCTCGGCACCGTTCCTCGATGCCATCAAGAAGCCCGGCGTGACCGCGGCCGAGTTGCTGTATGCGTACAAGCTGTCGCTCGCGAACCTGATCCTGAACTTCAAGCCGTTGATCTCGCCATCCACGTTCCTGCTCGATCTTCACGGCACACCAGCCCGACCCGACACGCCCGAGAACCTGGCCAAATCTCGCTTCAGCGGGGCCGACGCAGAGAACGAGTTCTGCCCGCTGCCGGCCGATCTCCGCGTTCGCGGTTCGGAGTTGTTCGATGCGTTCTCGTTTCGTTACGACCGCTACGTCGAGCGCGTCGTCGAGCCGACAATCCTCGCGTTTCGCTCGTGTACGGCGCTCATCGTGCTGGTCGATGTCACGATGCTCCTTGCGGGCGGCGTCGGCATGTACGACGACAACCGGCAGATCATTCGCGACCTCTTCGACGTGCTTTCGCCCGGGGAGAACAAGGTATTCGGGCCGATCGCACGGGGACTGAGTAAGGTGCTGTTGCCGCATCAGTGGCGGCCGGGCTGGATCACCCGTGTTGCGTTCGCGGCCCCGAAGATGGACCTCGTTCACCCGTCGGACCGCGACCGCATGTTGATGCTGTTACGCCGCATGGCCGAGCGCTATGCTGCGGACCGCGACGGGCTGAAGTACGACTTCTTCAACCTGTCGTCGGTGGTATCGACGCGTGCGATGCCATCCGAGGCGGGAACGCGATTGCTCGTGGGAACGCCGCTCCGCGATGCCGACGGGCGGAAGATTCCGCCGGGTGCCGAGCAGCGATTCACAGTGAGCGAACTCCCCGACGACTGGCCGATGACGTGGTCGCCGGGAACGTATGCGTTCCCCGAGGTCTACCCGCGAATGCCCGCCCGCAAGGACTACCCGCCCGATCAGGTGAATGTCGATCGGCTCGCGACGTTCGTGATTGATTGATTTTGGCGAGCGGTCGGCGTAAGCCGACTGTTCAACGTGAGAGAACAGTCGGCTTACGCCGACCGCTCGCCAATTCACGGAATGTACACAAACTCGTGCGTGTTGAACATCACGACGCAGAGGTCGGCAAGTGCTCGCGTGCGTGCCACGTCCGCACCCGGCGGCAGCGTCTTCGGATCAAGCCCGACGGGTTGTTTCGCCTCAATTCGCTTGCGGATCGTTTCCGTCTGGGCGTCGAGGAACTCCACGGCGAGTTGCTTCTCCTCGGCACGCGGTGAACGACCGACCGCACGCCGATACAGCGATTCGAGTTGCTTCCCCACGTCGGTCCCGACTTCCTTGACCAGTGCCACCGCGAGTGCCCTGCCCTGTTCCTGAACGAACGGCCCGTTCATCAGGATGAGCGCCTGCGGGGCGAACGTGCTCACCGGCCGGAACGCACAGCTATTCAGCGTGTCGGGCTGGTCGAGCGCTTCCAGCAGCGGGAGCCGCACGTTCCGCTTGTTGAACAGGTAGATCGAACGCCGCGTGTGTTGCGTTGCGTCCGGCGTGACGGGCCACAAGCCGTCGGGTTCGCCCTCCGTGAAGATGAGGTCGTACACCTCCGGTTCGAGTGGCACCTTCACCGACGCTCCGCCGATCTGCCGGTTCAGCGTGCCCGCCGTGGCGAGTACGGAATCGCGCACGGCTTCCGCTTCGAGTCGCCGCCGGTTCATCTTCCAGAGCAGCTTGTTGTCGGGGTCGGCCTTCGTGCCTTGTGTCGTGTTCGTGGCCTGGCGGTAGGTAGCCGAGGTCACGATGAGCCGGTGAATGTGCTTGAGCGACCACTTCTGTTCCACGAGTTCAACCGCGAGCCAGTCCAGCAATTCGGGGTGGCTCGGCTTATCACCGCGAAGGCCGAAATCGTTTGGCGTGCCGACGATCCCGCGGCCGAAGTGGTTCAACCAGATTCGGTTCACCATGACGCGGGCCGTCAGCGGGTGGTCGGGTTTGGTGAGCCATTTGGCGAATTCGAGTCGCGACTTGGGAGTGTTCGGACCGTTCGTGATGACACGCGGGAAGCCGGGGCCGACGGCGAGCAACTTACGGCTCGCGTCGCCACGTTTCAGCACGAAGGTCTGCGGGCCTTTCTCGATGGGCTTGATCGCCCACGCGGCTGCGGTTGGCGGCGGCATCTTCGCTTCGAGTTCGTGGATCTGCTCGCGGAGCTTGGTGCGCTTCTCGCGATCGGCCGGCGACATCGCCGCCAGCACCTCATCCCAGCTCACCTTGAGGAGTGGGCCAGAGTCGGCCGCGAGTTTCTTCTGTTCGGGCGTGCGTTTGTCTGCCGGGGTGTCGATCGCATCGCGATACTTCTGTTCCAGTTTCTCGCGCTTCACCTTTCCGACCTGTGCCCGATACGGAGCGTCGATCGCGGCAACCTTTCCCTTGAGCGGCGCAATCTGGGCGTTCAATGCATCGAGCGCCTTCTTGCGTGCAGCCTGTTCCTCGGCCGTTGCGAACTCGAAATCGAAGTACGCGGTGGGGGCGAAGAACGCCTGCAATCGATAGTAGTCGCCGGCCGAGAACGGATCGAACTTGTGATCGTGGCAGCGAGCGCAGCCGACCGTCAGCCCCAGGAACGCCGACCCCATGCCGTTGACCATTTCCGCGAGCCGTTCTTGCCGCAGCACTTCCTGATCCTGGTTACCGCCGACCATGTGAACCGGCCCGCAGCGATGCAACCCGGTCGCAATTAGAGCGTCCAGCGAGGCGCGATGAACGGCGAGTGAGGAGAATAACCCCCATCCGGATTCATCCTTCATCCTTCCGCCTTCATCCTTCCACACGAGGTCCCCGGCGAGTTGCTCCGTGAGGAACTGATCGTACGGCTTGTCGGCGTTGATTGCCTTCACGACGTAATCGCGGTATCGCCAGGCGTGTGGTCGCTCGCCATCGGCTTCGTAGCCGTTCGACTCCGCGAACCGCACCACGTCGAGCCAGTGCTGCCCCCAGCGTTCCCCGAAGTGCGGGCTGGCAAGCAACCGATCGACAACCTTCTCGTAAGCCGTGGGCGTGGTGTCCTTCACGAACGCATCCACTTCGCCCGGCGTCGGCGGAAGCCCCGTGAGATCGAGCGTGACCCGCCGAATGAGCGTGTCCTTGTCCGCCTCGGGGGACGGCTTCAGCCCGGCGGCGTCGAGCCTGGCGCGGACGAGTGCGTCGATGGGGTTGCCGCCGGCGGGCACCTTGGGCCGCACGGGCGTCTTGAACGACCAGTGTTCGCGGTCCGCCGGCACGATATCCGGGTCGGCGTACTTCTCCTGCCCGCCGACGGGCGTGGGGAGGAGGATCGCGGCGAGGATCAGAACGAGGCGCGGCATAGGCTGGCTCTCGGGTGGGAACTCCGTCAGGTTACCCGCGCCCGGTGGGAACAGCAAGGAAATGGGATGGGCGAGTCACCGCGTGCTGACGTTGAGGACGATTGTGCAATTGGGCAGCACCTTCCGGAGTTCCTCCACCCCGGCATCCGTGAACTTGGGGCTCCCCCCACTGTAAGAGAGGTTGAGCGTGGCGAGATTCTTGAGTGCGGCCAGTCGCCTCAGGCCCGAGTCAGTCACGGGGACGTTACCCAGCGTGAGTCTGGTCAGGCTCGTGAGGTTCGCGACGTGTTTCACCCCCGCGTCGGTCACGTTGACGCCCGCGTAAAGCTCAAGTGTGGTGAGGTTTTTGAACGGCGCGAGTTGCTCCAGTTTCGCGTCGGACACGGCGGTGCTGTTGAAGACCACGGACGTAACGGGCTTGCCCGGCAGCGCTTCATCGCGAGTGATGACAGCATACCCCAAGGAGGCAATCGCATCCTCCTCGGTGACGGGTTGCGAGCAACCCCCCAATACCACGAGGACGGTCGGTAACATGAACCGCGACATGATCGCTCCTTCCGCTGCTGAACGATCCCCGCATCGCTTCGATCGTATCACACTCCGCGTGGTTTCATCGCTCGATCTTGCAGTCTGGCAGCGCCACATGGAGTCGCTCCACGCCCGCGTCTGTCACCTCGGTGCGGGTCAGGATGATCGACTTCAGGTTCGTGAGGGCAGCCAGTTCCTTCAACCCGGCGTCGGTCACAGCCGTGTCGTTCAGAGTGAGCACGGCGAGCATTTTGAACGCTGCGAGTTCCTTCAAGCCAGCGTCGGTCACTTTGCTCCGGCCCAGATAGAGCGTCGTGAGGTTCTTGAGCGGTGCGAGTTCCTTCAGCCCTGCGTCGGCCATTTCCGTGAACGCCAGGTTCAACGTGGTCAGATTCTTGAAGATGGTCAGTTCCTTCACCCCCGCGTCCGTTGCCTTGGTGCCTCGCAGATCGAAGCTAATCACATCGTCGGGGCTGGTTGGTCGCAGACCCTTCGGCCCGGTTGCCCCTTTGAGGGTGTGAAGCAGATTGATCTCTCGCAAGATTGCGACCGTCTGATCACTAATGTTCAGATCGGTCAGGATGAGCGAAGTCAGATTCTTGAACGGTGCCAATTCCTTCAACCCTGTGTCCGTAACGGGTGTGAATGTCAGGTCCAATCTCGCGAGGTTCTTCAGCGGAGTGAGATCCTTCAAGCCCTTGCCCGTCACCTGAGTGAACTTCAAGTTCAGCGAAGTTACCTCCTCGGGCGTGTTCGGTCGGCTTCCATCCAGAGCAGTCGCCAGAATGAGCGCGTGGAGCAGGTTGGCTTCTCGCAACGACGCGAGGGTGTGATCCGACACGTCCGTGTTGATCGTGAGCGAAGTGAGGCTCCTGAGTGGTGCCAGTTCCTTGAGACCAGCGTCGGTCACTTCAGTACTGCCCAGATTGAGCGACGTGAGTCGCGTGAACGGTGCAAGTTCCTTCAGCGCCATGTCGGTGATGTGGTTGTGGCTCAGATCGAGGTACGTGAGGTTTGTCAGCGGTGCGAGTTCCTTCAACCCCGCGTCGGTCAGGTTCGAATCGTTCAAGGTCAGCGAGGTCAGAGTCTTGAGTTTGGCGAGGTTCTTCAGACCTGCCTTCGTGAGCTTGTTCTTGCCTATATCGAGAGAGGTAATGGCCTTGAGTCTGCCGATATCCAGGAAGTCCTGGTCGGATAGCGCCACCTTCAAGCCGTTCAAGTCTACGGCCGTGACCGGTTTTCCGGGAACGCTTTCATCGCGGGAGATTGTTCCCCCATAGATTTTCACGGTGCTGGCGACCCTGTTCTCGGCTAACGGGTCCACCTTCGAGTCGTCGTTTTTGGGAAGCGCTGCCGGGCGAGCCACCACGTTGGGTTCCGGTTCAGGCTCGGGGGCCGTGGGTTCCGGGGCCGCACGTCGCGAACAGCCGCCAGAGAGAACGAACAGGCACACAACCAGCAACAAGCGTGACATGATAGCTCTCCCAACACCAGGCGAGCCACGGGGTTTATCCCCGTGGGTGTTGCTGTTCCAAGCCGGCACCCACGGGGATAAACCCCGTGGCTCGCCTCAGACCGAGGTGACTCCAATCGTAACTGACGTTCGAGGCGACATCCTGTTTCAACTTGTTGCCAACACAGCGTGCGGTTCTGCGAAGATCGCCGGGATGCCACCCGTGTGGATGAACACCAGCACGCTGCCGGGGCGATATTTCCCCGCTCGCACGTCCGCAATCAGAGCCGCCATGGCCTTCGCGGAGTAAACGTGATCGAGCAGAATCGCTTCGTTTGTCGCAAGGAGTTTCAAAGCTTGGCGGCCCCCAGGCGAGGCGAGGCCGTAGCCGGGAGCGACATACGATTCGTCGGCGTCGATGTCCGTGGCGGTGAGGCGGTGCGGCAACCCCAGGCGTTCGGCGGCGGCATTCGCATCGTCGGCCATGCGCGTCGGAATGTCCCACGGCCAGTGCATCGGGCAGATCAGCCGGGCGGCGCAGTCCAACCCCAGCAGCGACTTGCCCAGCGCGACACCCGCACCGGTTGCGCCTGCCGAGGAGACGTAAAGTGCGTCGGGCTTCAACCCCAGCGCCGTGAGTTGCTCCGCGATCTCGGTGACGCACAGTGCATAGCTCACGGCCGACAGTGGCACCACACGCGGCGGGTTCCAGAAGTAGGGCTTCCGCCCCGCACGGCGAAACTCGTCGGCCTTCGACGCGAGCAGTGCGTTCAGTTCGGGACCGATCGCGGCGTCCGTGAATTCGACGTGCGCACCGACGAGGTAATCGAGCAGCAGGTTCCCTTGCGGCTCCGTCTTGTGGTGTGCCCGGCTCAGATAGAGGCGACATTCGAGGCCGAGCTTCGCACAACCCGCGGCGGTCTGTCGACAGTTGTTCGATTGAACCCCCGCCCCCCACACGAACATGTCGCAACCCTGATCGACGGCATCGCCGATCAGGAACTCGTTGTGTCGCGCTTTGTTGCCGCCGAGGAGCAACCCGGTGCAGTCGTCGCGCTTCACGAACACGCGAACGCCGCCGCCGATCTTCGCTGCGGATCGCGGTACTTCTTCCAGCGGTGTGGGAAGATGGGCGAGCCGTGTACGCGGTAACTGGTCGATCGCGGTGCGAAGTTGCGTGGGCGTGAGAACGGGGAACGACATGGACGTACCTCATCAGAGCCGGGGTTCACTGCTGACCCGCGACGAGCATCTCGGGCTTCACTTTTTCCAGATACCGCACGATCACACCGAGGAGCAATCCTTCCACCACAATCACGGGAATGTGTGCGAGCAACACCAGTCGCGCGAGGAGTTGCCAGTCCTCGGCCCCGCCGAACAGCAATGCCAGGAAGTTCAAGCTCACCGCACCACCAGCCGCTCCCGCACCGAGAATCACACCGCGAGCGAATGGCGAGAACCCCATCGTTTTCAGGATGGGATAGCACCAGCCAGCGATCACAGCCGGGATGGCGATGATGCAGGCGTTCAGGCCGAGCGTCGTGAGTCCACCGTGAACCAGCAGGAGATATTGCAGCAGAAGCCCGACACAGATCGCGAGTGGAGCACGCCGGCCGAGTACCACGCCGACGAGACCGTTCAGGATCAGGTGAACGCTCGTCGGCAACACCGCGAACGGGATGTGGATGCTCGACCCCACGAAGAACGCGGCCGAGAGCACGCCGATTCGGGGGATGTCTTCCTCGCGGACGCGCCGCATCGCGATGAGCAACAGGAGTGATAGCCCGACCCACCCAGCGGCGATCCACGGCCACGCCATCGCCCCATCAGACAGGTGAACGGCGAAAAGTGGCAGTGGCATGTCATCCGTCCAGCAGAACAGCCCCATAGTTTAGCCGCGACGCGGAGTCTTCGAAGCGGAGCGCGGTTGGCGTTGCGAGCGCTCCGCTCCGAAGACTCCGCGTCGCGGCTAAACGAATACATCACTTGCCGCCCACGACAGCCACGCGAGCGGGTGAACCGGTCACGTCGTCGAGTTCGATTCGCACGTCCTCGGTTCGTTTCGAGCGGTCGATCATCACGGTGACGGTTTGCAGGCCGGTCTTGAGATCGAGTAGCGTTTCCGCCTTCGGTTCGATCGGCGAGTTCCCCACGAACAGCGACAGCCCGACGACCGAGTTGAACTTCAGCTTTGCGGCACCAGCGGTCGTCACGTCCAGGTTGAATCGCAGCACACTCTGGGCGGCGGTGTCGTTCCAGACCGTGAACTTCGGTAGCGATGCAAGCGGCAAGTTGCCCGACACCATCGAGTATGTCGGCGACCACAGGAATGGGTTGTCCGGCTCGGCTGCGGCGGACACGCGGGCGCGGCGGAACGCATTCAGGTTCTCGGGTGTCGCGTCGATCACCTGCCAGCGGCGAACCACGCGGGCCTTGCTCGGCGCGTATGGCCCGACCTTGCCCAACTCCGAGAGGAACCGCGTGAGGTCGGCGAACTCCTGCTTCGTGAGCGTGTCGGTGAGCCCTTCCGGCATGATTGACTTCGTCTCGCCGCGCTCGGCGATGTCCTTCACGGGGATTGTGATCTCCTTGTCTTCCGGTGTGCGGATGACGAGCAACCCACCCACTTCGCGAATCTTGATGCCGAGATAGACCTTGTCGTCGAGTGTGACGACGCGGATGGCGTTGAAGCCTTCCTTCACAGCCTTGTTCGGAATCAGCATTGACTCGACGAGGTAATCGCGCTGAGCACTTGCGCCGATGCTCGTCATGTCCGGGCCAACTTGCCCACCGGCACCGCCGATGCCGTGGCACGCCATGCACTGGAGTTCCTTGCGGCGGAAGATGATCTCGCCGCGTGCCGCGTCGGCCTTCTCGATGTCCGCAACGATCGCCTTCACTTCGTCGGGCGTCGGTGGCTTGCGAGCGCCACCGAGACTGCCGGCCTTGGTGAGTGCATCCACGAGTTCGGGCACGGTGAGCGTGGATGTGCGAACCGCCTGAAGGCCGATCTTCGCGACTTCCGGAGGAATCGTCTTCCCCGCGAGCGCCTTGGCCAGCGCAGGCACGCCCGCCTTGCGGCTCAGGAACGCGGCATACAGATCGAGCAGTTCCGGCTCCGGTTTCGCACCAATGAGGAAGTCGGCGGCTTTCGTCGCGGCCGTCGGCATGTCCAGCCCGGCGAGCGCGATGAGGGCGAGCCGATTGACTTCAGGCGCATTCTCCAGGCCAACGAGTTTCGTGAGCCACGCCTTGGAATTGGCATCACCGAACAGGGCAACTCCTTCGAGCGCCGCAGCCCGCAGTTGCGGAGTGATGTCGGTCAGCATGGTGGTCTTTTCGAGCGCTGCCCGGTGAGCCGCGATCTTCCACAACCCCACGATCCGCAGCGCTGATCCCCGGGCATCACCCCCGTCTGTGAGGAGCGATGTCAGAATCGCCGTGTCCTTCGGCGCTGCAACCTTGCGTGTGCGAATCGCGTCCTCGACGGACTTCACAAGCTCGGCTCGCTGAGGCGCGGCGACATCCTTTGCCCCCGCGTATGTGAGCACCTTCGCGAGTTCTTCCGGGCCGCCGATCTGCGTCAGCAGCACGTACAAGCCCTGGAGGTTCTCCTTCGGAATCTTCCCGCCGTCGATCAGCGTGAGGACAGGCTTCACGGTGTCCTTGTTGCCGACGGCGTTGAGCGCGAACGCGAGCTTCTTGGCGTCGCCACCGAACGTGAGATTGCCCGCCTTGAACTCGGGCATCCAGACCGGTTCCAGTTCGCGGACCGTCAGCCACAGGGCGTAGTCGAGCACCTTGTCCATCGGCTTGTCGAGCACGCCGGCCGCAGTCTCGACGGTCAGCGCCCTGGGGAACGCGGCGAGTGCGCGAATGGCTTCGAGGCGCACCCGCGGGTCGGGATCGTTGATGCTCCCGGTGAGGCGCGCGACCGGGTACTGCCCCCGATCACCCCAGAGCGCGTTGGCCCGAGCCGACATGGCGCGCGGCCCGCTCGACTTCGAACTGGCGAGTTTTTCGAGAAGGTTCGCGGCGAGATCGGTCAGGTGGATTCCGCCGTCGACCTGGGCACCCAACCCTTCGACCACCCACAGGGCCTCCAGCCGACCGTGGTCGTCGTCCGCGTCGAGCTGACTCACCCACTTCCGCAACTCGGGCAACACCTTCTCCTTCCCCGCTTCCTTCAGCACGCGCTTGGCCTGGTCGCGGGTCCACTGCTCGGGGGCTTTCAGTTGCTCCAGCAGTTCGGGCACGGTCGCGTCCACGAGCTTCGGCTTCTTCACGAGGTCGCGGCCCTTTGCAGTCACGCGCCAGATGCGGCCGTGGGTGTGGTCGCGGCGCGGGTCGCGGAAGTCCACTTCGCCGTGCTGAATGATCGGGTTGTACCAGTCCGCGATGTACAGCGCGCCGTCCGGCCCCATCTTCACGTCGATCGGGCGGAATGCCGGGTGGTTGCTCTTGATGACTTCTACCTGCTCACGGCTCGCGAACGTGCTGCCGTCGTCCTTCAGTTTGAAGCGGCAGACGCGGTGGCCACGGAAGTCGTTCGTGATGCAGTCGCCCTGCCAGTCGTCCGGGAAGTGTCGCCCGCTGATGATCTCCAGGCCGCAGAACTTCGGCGACCCGGGGTTCAGCCCGTGCAGGATCCGCTGCACGTGCGGGCCTTGCGAGGTCATGTAGTATCCGCCGGGCACAACGTGGTTGATCCCCTCGCCGCCAGCGCCGTCGGTGGCGAAGGATTGCCCATACTTGTCGAAGGCGTGGCCCCAACTGTTGACCCACCCGCGAGCGAACACGTCGAGTTGCGTCTTATCCGGGTTGAACCGCCAGATGCCGCCCGCGTTCAACCGCTTTACCCCCGTCGGCGTCTCGATGTGCGAGTGGATGTAGATCGACTGGTTGAAGTACAGGTGGCAGTCCGGCCCCCAGCGGAACGTGTGGATGATGTGGTGCGTATCCTCGGTGCCGAAGCCCGAAAGCACGATGCGCTTCCTGTCGGCCTTCTCGCCGGGCTTCGATGCCGACAGATGCACGACCTCGGTGCTGTTCGCGACGTAGGCCCCGCCATCGCCAGGAATCACCCCCGTGGGGATCAGCAAGCCATCGGCGAAGACGGTGGTCTTCTCGGCCTTCCCGTCGCCGTCGGTGTCTTCGAGGATGATGATCTTGTCGTTGGCCTTCTCGCCGGGCTTGATCTGTGGGTAGATCTCGGACGACGCGATCCAGAGCCGCCCTTGCGGGTCGAAGTTCATCTGGATTGGCTTTGCAAGCAGCGGGTCGGAGGCATACAGGTTCACCTCAAACCCCGGTGCGACGATGAACGTCTTCCGTTCCAGTTCTGGATCGGGGTCGGGCACAGTGGCCTTGCCCTGACCGAACGCCATGGATGGTAGTAGTGCGAGCAGTGCGGGGATGAGGTATCGCATGGGAGTGGTTCCGGCGTGGCATTGCGTAACCGCGACGGGGAGTCTTCGGAGCGGAACGCGGGGAGCGCCCCCGCGCTCCGCTCCGAAGACTCCCCGTCACGGCTACGCGGTGGTGTTTTGGTTATTTCAGCGATTTCCGCAAGTTGTCGATCGTGTCTTCGGCCTTCGCGATGAACGGGTCGAACTCTGCCATCTCCTTGGCGTTGCGGCCCTGCTCGTGCTTGCGGAAGCCGAACAAATACGTCTCGTTCTGTGGCCGCCACTTGTTGAAGAACTGCTCGTTCTTGACGAGAATCGCCTGTCGAAGTGCGCCGGTTTTCTCCGCACCACGGACATCCAGGTCGTAGCCGAGCGATTTCAGGAAGTCGAGAACAGTCAGCCCATAGCCGTGTTCGGTCAAGTGCACGCTGTTCTCGGTGAGGTACTTCACGTTGTCGGCGAGGTGCGGGTTCGAGTCGCGGTGCTTCTTCCATCCCGCGAACGTCTCCAAGATCGGCGTGTAAAGGTCCGCGAAGTAGTGGTCGCGGTTCTTGGCGATCTTCGCGACCGAATCCGCGTACAGCTTCAGGTCGGCGTTCCTGGCGTCAGCACCACGCGAACCCATCCGCATGTCGGTTGGATCAACGGGGAGCGGCGAGAACAGCACAACGCGGGCGTTCGCCGGTTTCAGCGCGTCAAGCAACTTTTCAAGTCCCTTCTCGAACCTCGCCAGCCCATCCTTGCCGTCGAATGACTCGTTCGTGCCGTAGTTGATGAAGATGACGGTTGGCTTCAGTTCCAGCGTTGGTTCCACGATCTGCTTGAAGCATTTGTCGGCGTTGTTGTAGTCGAAGCGGCCGCGAGCCTCGCCGTGAACGGTATCGCCGCTCCAGCCGAGGTTACGAACCGTGATCTTCTTGTCGGGGTTCGCCGCGAGCAGTGCGGTTTCCCAGTAGCCGTAACGCTGTTCGCGTTCCACGAGAGTATTTCCGAGCCAGACGATGCGGTCGCCGTCCTTGAACTCGAATGGTGTGGGTGGTGCGGCCAGGGCCAATGCGACGAACGCGGCGGAGAGGAACATGGGGTGACCTCACGGACAGCGGGGTACCGATACAAGTTACGCGAACACTGACGACTTGGCGAGCGGTCGCGGTTGACACGCATGGCGAGTTATGTATTAGTGTTGCGACTTTCATGGCGGCTACTCATCCCGCAAACGCGGGATTTGAATTGCACGGGGCGCGAATGCCGAACGTTGTGCGGTGGATTCTGGCGGCGATTGTGGTCAGCGTCGTCATCACGCCGCCGCTCATGCTATTTCGATTTCAGTACACGCACGCCAAGCGATTTCGCGAGGTCACGCCCGAACGCTTCTACCGTTCCGGGCAGATGACCGCCGCCGGCCTTCGCGAGATCGTCGCCAGAAATGGCATCAAGACCGTCATCAATCTCCAGCACGAAGAACCCGACCCCTTGCTACTCGATCGCTGGATGGGGACGGGCGTTGTCCGCGAGAGCGACCTTTGTCGCGATCTCGGCGTGAAGTATTTGCTGCTCACACCCGACGTGATTCCAAAGAATCTTCCCCGTGATCAGGTTCCGCCCGTCGTTGAGGATTACCTCAAAATTCTCGACGACGAATCGAGCTATCCCGTGCTGATTCACTGCAAGGCGGGGTTGCACCGCACAGGCCGGCTTACGGCGATTTACCGCATGGAATACATGGGCTGGTCGCAGGGTGAAGCACTCCGGGAACTGCGAGCCAACGGCTACGGTAACTTCATGGCCAGCGAGTCGGATGAGTTCATCATCCAGTTCATCAAGAACTATGTCCCGCGGAAGGATCGGTCCGTCGTGCTTGAAACGGCCCCCGCACCGCACGCCGTCCGGGTGGCCATCCCACCTGCGCCCCCGACTCCAAAGGGAGGCCAGCCGTGATTACCACGCTCGACCGCATGGTTCTGGTCTCCTATTTCCGCTCGTACTCGATCGTCTGGGTTAGCCTGATCGGGCTGTTCGTGGTCATCGACCTGTTCACGCACCTCGACGCGTTCATGAGTCGGCCGGGTTCGTTCCCGTCGATCGCGGCATACATCGTCAAGTATTACCTGTACCACATCCCGCAGGTCTTCGACCTGATGGCCGAGCCGATCGCGCTGCTCGCGGCCACGTTCACCGTGTCGTGGATGCAGCGGAACAACGAGATGCTGCCGCAACTGTCGGCGGGGATTCCGACGCGGCGAATCATCCGTCCCGTGCTCGTTGGCGCGACGCTCGCCATCGCGCTTGCCCCGATCAATACCGAACTGATCATCCCCGAAGTGGCTGACGAATTGATGGCGTCTCGCGACGACCCGGAAGGGGCGAAGGCCCAACTTCTGATGGGGGCTTACGACACGACTGGCGTTCACCTCGAAGGACTCGCGGGCTTCCGGAAAGACCGACGCGTCGATCGATTCTGCGCCACGTTCCCCGAGTCGTCGCCCAGCGGGATGATTCACATCACGGCCGAGGAAGCGATCTATGTGCCGCCCGGAGGCGGTGAACTTTCCGGGGGCTGGATGCTCACCGGTGTTCAGCCGGAGCAACTGCCGACGCCGCTGCCCACGAACTACACTCCGCTTGGCCCGGGTCGAGCGTTCCTGAAGACCGAAACCGCCGACTACGACACCGTTCGCCGTGGTGGCACATGGTACATCTACGCCTCGACGATTCGCCTGCGTGAACTCCTGGGGTCGGACGATCCCCGTCGGCAAGTGAAACTCGCGGTGCTGTTCCACAGCCGAATCACGCGGCCGCTCGTCGGCGTGCTCCTGGTATTCCTCGGCATCTCGATCATCCTGTGGAACCCGCACCGGCACATGGCGCTGAGCGCCGGGTTGTGCATGGCGATCGGCACGGGGTATTACGGCTGCATCATCGGCTGCACCGCGATCGGCAATTCCGCGCTCGTCTCACCCGCGCTCTCTGCGTGGATCCCCGTCATGATTTACGGCCCACTCGCATTCGTCGCGTTCGACATGATTCACACGTAATTGTCTGGGGGTTGTGGTAGGTTGGTGGTGGTTGGTGGGCCTGCATGGGCAGACCTGGAGGCTCGCGGGTTCGTGGAGTTGGGAAAGACCCCCCACAAACCACAACCAACCAACAACAGCCCCCAAACTCACGCATTTCTCGATTGACACGCCCAACGTCCACGCTATGACTCTCGCCTTGAGCCTGGGAACCGCACCCGCCGAGGGGGAATGGCGGGTTTACCCAGCCGCTCGTAAGGAGTACGCGATGCGCAAGATTGTCCGCGGGGCGGCAGCCCTCATTCTTGGAAGCACACTCGCTGCCACGGCGACCGCACAGGTTCCGGGCGGCCCACAACCGGCCGCTCCGGTCGTCCCACCTGTGACCCCGATGGCCAAGGCACCCGAGGTCCGGCCCACCGGCACCGCTGCCACCGTGAATGGCCAGGCGATTCCGGAAGTCGCCGTTTACCGTGCCCTGCGGCAGTTCCCGGCGGAACACCACGGAATGGCCCGCAAGGAGATCATGGCCCACCTGATCGAGAACGTGCTGATCGATCAGTACCTCAACGCGATCAAGGTGACGCTCGAAGACAAAGAAATCGACGCGCTCATCAATGAGCTGAAGGCGGAACTGGCCACAGCCAAGCCGCCGAAGGATTACGCGAAAGAACTCGAAGCGATGATGCTCACCGAGGCCGAGTTCCGCACCGAAGTGACCGCCCAGTTGAAGTGGGAGAAGTTCATCAAGACTCAGGGCACCGACGCGGCCTTGAAGCAACTGTTCGATAGCAGCCCAGATGTGTTCGACGGCACGATGGTTCGCGCCCGTCACATCCTTCTGACCCCGGGCACCGACGAAGCCAAGCAGAAGGAAGCTGCCCAGAAACTGCGTGGCATCAAGCAGGTTGTCGAGCAGGAATCCGCGAAGGCGGTCGCCGCTCTCCCGCCGACGGCCGATGCCCTCGCGAAGGAGCAGACCCGGGTCGCCAAGACCGAGGAACTGTTCTCGGCCTACGCCAAGGAATACTCGTCCTGCCCATCCAAGAAGGACGGCGGCGATCTGAGCTTCTTCCCTCGCACCGGCGCAATGGTCGAGCCGTTCGCCAAGGCCGCGTTCGCACTGAAGCAGTTTGAGATGACCGACGTGGTGAGCACCGAGTTCGGGTATCACCTGATCCTGGTGACGGCACGCAAGCAGGGCGTCGCGAAGAAGTTCGAGGACGTGAAGGAAGACGTGCGAATGCTCTACGCAATGCGGCTCCGCGAGGCGGTGGTCGAGCAGATGAAGCCCAAGGCGCAGATCACGATGACCACGCCCCCAGGCTCCACACCCAGCCCGAAGTAACCGCCAAAAACTGAGCCAAGAGTGCTTCAGTTGAGAAGCCCACCTGATGAACAGGTGGGCTTCTGTGTTTCTGCCCCAACGGGCATCCGGATGCAGAACCCAATGTGTAGAGATGTAAGTGATGAAGCAGCCGGACATGCTGGTCGCAACGTTAGCCAGCGACCCGGTAATAGTTTGACCGACCGTGCATCGGAATTGAGAGAACGTGTTCCCCTCGCTCCTCGAAGACTCGGAGCGACCTCCCCACAAAGGGGGAGGTTTCAGCCGTTGCTGAACATAAATACCGGCGGTTCGGCGGGGCCACGGAGCAGGCAGCCCGTCAGCGGTTCGGCAACGCCGCCGCTGGTGTCGATGCGGATACGCACCGCGTTCGCGTCGGGCTTCGGGACCTTCTCGTGGCCCGTGATCTGCACCTTTCCCGCGATCGGTAGCGGGTTGGCCGACAGCTTGCGATCCGCCCCGATCCAGACGGGATACTCGGGCGTGAACAGGCGATCGGTCGTCGTTCCGAATCGGGGGTTCACCACGCCGCGATCCCACACTTTTCGGCGCAAACACTCCAGTTGAACCGATGGTGGACAATCCAACTCGGGCGAGAGACCGTTGTGCAGGAAGATGTGCCCGGTGGCTTCCACCATCCACGGCAGCTTCGCCAGGAATTCGCGGTGCTCCGCTGGCATCGCGGCCTTCAGTCGCTGAAGTTCCTCGGTCCACTTCCCGGCGGGAAGGTAGTCGGGGCTGTGCCCATCGAGGTAGCTGCGGAACGTCCACTTGTGGTCGTAGGCACCGCCGTATCGCTTCACCCAGTACTCGGAAGCCGGCCGATCGTGCAACGCAGCCGCATTCACCAGAGCAAGGTCGTGGTTCCCCATCACACAGGTACTGCCGGGCTTCGCGGCGATCAATTCCATAACCCGCGTCACAAGCTGCTTCACGGTGTCGGTGCGGTCCACAAGGTCGCCCAGGAACACGAGCCGCGCTGAGGGCCATTCGGGGAGTTGCTCGAGCCTGGCGATCAGCTTGTTGAGCCATTCAACCCGGCCATGCAGATCACCGATTGCGATCAAGGGATATTCAACAGTCGTCGGCAAGTTCATGATGAGTGGCGGTGTGACGCTTCTCGCGGTGTAAAATGGCACTAGATTGCACTGAGCATCTTAGCGGTTCCCCGAGTTCGGGACGCGGAGTTACGCCATGCGGGTTGATCTGTTCGGGTTGTCGATGGATACACCAGGAACCACATTCTATCTGTGGTCCCCGTGGCGGTGCTCAGCCCTGGAACACAAGCTGTTCGAGTCGCTTCGACCAATCCCCAATGCCAGCGTCGAAGTGGCCGCCGACGAAGTTCGCATCCACATCACCGATGCGAAAGGTTGGAAAGCGGCGATCCAACATCTTTCGCGTGTCCTCAAGGGCTGGCAGGAGGAAGCCACCGATGGGGGCAAGGAAGAGCGGCGCGGCTGGCGCTGGCTTCTTGAAGCGGACGTGGATGCGGCCGGCTACGACATGCAGGGCGAGAAATCAAGCTTCTGGGCGTATCTGCGGCTGTCGCTCGATCGCGGCGGCGTGGGCGATGCCGAGAAGGGCGAGGATATCGACCTGAACGGCTTCGGCGTGCAGGTCTGGGGCCAGCATGAGTGACGATGGGGGTTGCATCATAAAGTGCTCACACTCTCCGTCGGCGGGCCGCGATGAGGAAGCGGTTCGCACGGTCCGTGTCCGGCTTCTCGGGTAACGTCGAGCTGTTGAACGCTTCTTGAAATGAGCGATCCAGGTCCATCGCTCGTTTCGCCACCTCGTCGAACGACACCTCACCTCGGCGGATGGCGAGCAACTCGTCGCGGTGTTCCTGCACGTCCACGCGGATTTCGCCATCAGCCATCGCGTGAATGCCGCTGTGCAACAGGCGAATCAGGTGCATGGCGTGCTTCGCCTTGAAATGCCCAACAGCCTCGTAGCCTCGCCGCATGAGTCGGAACTGCGATAGGACATAGCCCGAGTACGTGCGGTACAGGTGTCGCGACAGGAAGCTCGCGCGCATGGCCCGGAGTTCTTCGCCTGTTTCATCCGTGAAGAGCACGGCTGGCGACCACAGCGTTTCCAGGATGTTCGGGTTCGCGTGCAGTGCCAGCCGGATGAACTTCTCGATTTCCCAGTCCACTTCCTCGATGCCGGGCGTGAAGCTCTCGACCTGTTCTGGCGGCTTTGTCAGCGACCAGTGCCAGTCGGCCGGCGGCAAGAACACACCACGACGATCCTCGTCGGACGATTCCGTGGATAGTCCGAACGCCCGGGAACCGACCATCACGCGGTAGATGACGAATGCCGAAACATCGGGGCCAGCGGTCACGGTCGTTTCGACGGAGTGATCGCCGCGACGCACGAGAAGTTCGCCGAATTTGAGGCGGAACTCGGTGTCATCCAGGAAGCGAACCAGATAGCTCCGGTCGTTGGATTCGGGCGATTCCACCACTTCGCCGACCGTGCCAGCAGGCTTCTCGATATCCGTGCCCGGCACGCGGCGGTCATATCGCAGCACGACCTGCGTTCCGATCGGAATCAGGAAGTTCGGCGGCAGCTTGTCGTCGCGTTCAGACATGGTCACATGCCCAAGTCGCTGGATCGCCGAAGAGTTACTGGGTCCAGCATAGGTAAAGTTCCAGGTTGGGAAGGCGAGGCACTTGCCGAGCCAAAGGCCAACGGCTCGGCAAGAACCTCGCCTTCCCGCTTGGGAGCATTATCCGTCCTGGAACCAGTAGGGAACAACCAGGGGTCCTGTTTTGGGGCTGGCCTCTGTGAGGCCGGTCTTGGTGGGCGAAGGTGAACCGGGATCACAGACCCCGGCGACAAAACTGTTCTCCCATCTCTGGGGATGTGCACCGAGTGCGCGGCCGTAATTATTGCACGACGATAATTTTAGCCTAACTCACTTCGGAGAATCATCATAACGATATTCTGATATAGTTTCTTCCGGACGAAAGCGGATGGTTCCGGGTCTGAAACGCTTGGTTCCGGTCGTGGGGTGGGTATCTGGCCCGGAACCATTCCTCGCCGTTGATCGGTGCCTCACTTAAGATTTCGCCAACTCATCACTGTCGCAGGTTATGGACGCGGCCACATCGTTAGTCTATTCTGAGCAGTCTTGACGGCGGACCACCCGCCGTCGTTGCAACAACCGTTACCGGTCTCCCTCGCGTCCGGCCGAGCGACCTCTCCCGCTCCGGTCGAACACTACGCGATGCCGGATTGCCATAGGGTCGTCACATGCCGCCTCGTCGCTCTCGCCAATCCTCCAGATTCCCCTGGCTCCTCGTCATCATCTGCGCTTTGCCGGTCGGCCTCATGGGAGCCGCGCCGACAAACTCGCTCACGGTGTTCGGGGATGGCTGGGAACCGTTCGGGTTCATCACCTCCAGCACCTATGGCTATGGCGAAAAGCTCGGGCTGCTCGCGTGCTTGCTGGTGGCGGTGACCGGCCTCGGATACGCCGCTTCGCTGATGAAGCAGGTCTACGCGATGGATACCGGCACACCCGCTATGCAACTCGTGGCGAAGGCCGTTCGCGATGGTGCGAACGCTTACCTACGGCGGCAGTTCACCGTGGTCGGGTTGCTCATTGTCGTACTCACCGGCGTGATTATCGCGAGCAAGTGGCCATGGCAGCTTGAACCGGGAATGCACTCCGAAGGCGAGTTGCGAGTGATCGCGATTGGCCGAGGTGTCGCATTCTTTATTGGGGCGCTGTTCTCAGCCGCGGTCGGGTTCACGGGAATGCGGCTCGCCACGGCAGGAAACCTTCGCGTCGCGGCGGCGGCTCGGGTGAACTTCGGCGAGGCCATGCGACTCGCGTACAAGACCGGCACCATCACCGGCATGTTCACGTGCGGACTCGGCCTGCTCGGTGGGGCAATCATTCTGCTCGTGTTCGGCGAACTGGCATACGAAATCCTCATCGGCTACGGGTTCGGCGGATCACTCCTGGCGCTGTTCATGCGGGTCGGCGGCGGCATTTACACCAAGGCGGCGGATGTCGGGGCCGACCTGGTGGGCAAGGTCGAGAAGGACATGGCCGAGGACGACCCACGGAACGCGGCCACGATCGCGGACAACGTCGGTGATAACGTTGGCGACTGTGCGGGGATGGCGGCCGACGTGTTCGAGAGCTACTCCGTCACGATGGTCGCGGCGGTCATGCTCGGCTACGCGGCCTTCGGCTACAAGGGGATGATCTTCCCGCTGCTGGTTCAGGCTATCGGCGTGGTCAGTAGCATGATTAGCACGTCGCTCGTCGGCCGCGGCATGACGACCGGGAACGCCTCGACCGCAATGAAGTCGATCAACCAGGGGTTCTGGCGCAGCGCCGCCATCAGCACGGTCGGGTTTCTGGCGCTTGGAGCGATCTACCTTCAGTTCGACGCGGCATACATCGTCGAACGCGGCATCGAGAAGGGGTTATATCAGGAACTGTACGACACCGAATCGCTCCGAACTGAACTGGGACTGGCCGCGAACGCGACGAACGTTTCCAAGGAAGTGGCGAAACTACGTGAGAAGCGGAACGGCCCGGAACGCAACCATGAGAGCACGCACAAGCTCGAAGAGAAGGTGGATGGGTTGCGGGTTGCAGCAACCACCGCATGGCGCAAACTGGACGCGAATAAACAAGCCGCGCTTGCCGACACAAAGATCAGCGTCTCGGACCTGACACTCATCGAACGCGGTCGGCTTGCGGAATACGGGCACTCACTTCCCGAAGAAACGAAGTACGAGCTATCGCTGCTGCAACTCTCGCAGGTTCGCTACCACGTGCCGCTGTCGCCCGGGCTGAACATGCGGGTCGCGTTCTGTTGCCTCATCGGCATCATCCTCGCCGTGTTCCTGAACAAGTGCACCGAATACTGGACGAGCACCGAGTACAGCCCCGTGCAGGAGGTCGTGAAGGCGAGCCGCACCGGCCACGCCACGAACATCATCTCCGGGCTGGCGTTGGGCCTCGAAAGCTCCGTCTGGGCGGTGCTCATCATCTCGGCCGCGATCTTCGGATCGGTATATCTCGTTGGTCACCCCGATCACCTTCTGTTCATGGCGTTCGGCGTGGCGATGTGCGGGATCGGAATGCTCACACTCACCGGCGACACCATCAGTATGGACGTGTTCGGCCCGATCGCCGACAACGCGAACGGCATCGGTGAGATGGCGTTCAACAAGGGCGAGTTCGGAGCGGGTGATCTCAAGGAAGGCGATCCGGGTTACATGTCGCCAGAAGCGAATCAGGCGGCCCGGCAGATTCTCGCGGACCTCGACGCCGTGGGGAACACGACCAAGGCCATTACCAAGGGAATCGCCATCGGCTCGGCAGTGATCGCGGCCGTGTCGTTGTTCGCCAGCTTCATCGCGGTACTCGTGACGGGCAGCGAAGAGAAGATCGGGCAACTCCTCATCGGCGACTTCAGTTCCGGGGCGTCGAAGCTCACGGTCGCGGAACCGCTCGTGTTCATCGGCATGCTGATCGGCGGTGCCGTGCCGTTCCTGTTCAGCGCCATGACGATCCGGGCCGTCGGCCGTGCGGCTTACCTGATCGTCTACGAGTGCCGTCGGCAGTTCAACGACCCGGACATCATGGCGGGAAAGAAACTCCCGGATTACGGCCGCGTCGTGGGGATCTGCACCGCGACGGCCCAGAAGGAACTCATCGGCCCCGGGTTGCTCGCCATCGGAACGCCGTTGATCGTCGGCTTCCTCCTCGGGCCGTTCGCGCTGGGTGGCTTCCTCGCGGGAATGATCCTCAGCGGCCAACTCATGGCGGTATTCATGTCGAACGCCGGTGGTGCGTGGGACAATGCCAAGAAGATGATCGAGGACGAGCCGCGAACCGACAAAACCGGCAAGCACTCCGATAAGCACAAGGCGAGCGTGACCGGTGACACGGTCGGCGATCCGTTGAAAGATACCAGCGGCCCAGCGATCAATCCGCTCATCAAGGTGATGAATATGGTGAGCCTGCTGGCGTTGCCTCTAGTGATGCTGCACAACGTGAAAGACGGTTCGGGCAACACGATGGTTGGTGCCTTGATCGCGGGTATCTCGATGGTACTGGTGGGTTGGGCTTGGTGGAAGTCGAAGCACGAGAGTGCCGAAGTGCGTCAGATGGATGAGGAGATGCACAAGGGCGAAAGCGCCGCCCAGAAGCGCGTGTGAGGTGCAAGACGCAAAAGGCACTCTCCCTTGGGGAGAGTGCCTTGTTTTTGCAGATCGTCGTTGAGTTGGAGACTACCGCAGTCGCGGTCATTTCTCCCTGATTGCCTTTTGCATCCCGGCGGCAAAACGCTGGCCCAGTTCGATCTGGCTCGCCGCGTCGAAGTGCGTTCCGCCATCGCTGGACTTGAGCTTCTCGGCCAACACGAGAAACGCCCCCTTCACATCCTTCGCTGTTGCTCGCTGTGCTGCCAGGATGCTGTCGCGTTTGCCATTGTCGATCACCTCGCCGATGCCGAACGGAAGATCGGGCGTTTCCAGATCGGCTCGCACACGGGCGATGAACTCTGTCAGCATCTTCTGATACTCCGCCGCCGTCAGGCTCGCGTCGCTCTCGCCCTGGTGCCAGATCATCCCGCGAATCGTGTAAGTGTGCCCCTTCTCTTTCAGTTCCTTGAGCGACTTCCGGGTGAAGTCGAGGAATGCCGGGTATAGCCGGTCCTTCACCTCCGGGTTCCAGTCCTTCTGAAGGCTGGTTCCGCCCTCGGCGTACTTGATGAGCGCGACCTTCTTCCCCTTCAGGTTGTCGGCCATGTCGCGACCGAAGGAAACCTCAGGGCCGAACGTGCCGCTGGGCACGGCCTTCGGTTTGTTCTTCCCCGGCGCGACGCTCCAACCTGGCTGAAGCGGCTTGAAGCCGTCGCTGCCGAGAACCGGCCCACGGAGTTTTGAGCACGAGTACGCGATGATCACGTCGTCCTGTGGCTTCGCCCACTTCTCCAGTGGCCCGGTCAGGGCCGTTGCCGCCCCGCGACCATCGCAGTTCGACTGCCCCGCAACGATGAACACCTCGTAGTGATCGGCCCGAACCTGCGTGGTCATCGCGAAGGCCATCGCGAAACCGAGTGCGGCTTTCAGTGATGTCGGCATGGGATATCCTGCTCCGTGGTTGGCTGGCGAATGTTGCCTCTGAACAGTTTCGTGTCCGTCCCCCGAGTGTCAAAAGCAAAACCGCCGGGATAGCCTTCCTCCACAGGGATTGGGCTTGAGTTGCCTTCGTTGACTTATCGGCCCAAAAGGGGTAAAGTGCGCTGGTGTGAAGTTATCTGGAGACGCGGATGGAAACGAACGGAACGCCAAACGAGCCAGTCCGAATCGAGTTGGGCGAGGCTCTCGGCGCGAATGCTGGGATCGCGGCGCAGTGCTTCACCATTTACGTCCCGAACAAGGACAAAGTGGGGAAAGAAATCGGGAATCAGCGGGCGTGGGTACTCGAAGCGTTGGACCTGATGACCCGTTTCAATGGTGGGGCAACGGCGATGCCACCCGTGGAGGGTGCGTGGCGAAACGAACACGGCGAAACGATCTGGGACCATCCTGTGGTGGTCTATTCGTACCTGAAGCCCGATGTTTTCTTCGCGAATTTGCCCATCATTCGTGAGTTCCTGCACCGGATGGGGCGAGAGACGAATCAGGGCGAAGTTGCGTTCGAGTTTGAGACTCGGTTTTACCTCATCAGTGTGTACGATCCGCCTGCTTCAGGAGAGGAATCATGACACCGAAGTACATCATCGTTCATCCGCCAGTCAAGAAGTACATCGATATCAGCCCGACGCGACCGAAACTCGATCCGGCGGCTGTGGCTGCCGCGCTGGGTGGCAAGCCCGTCGCCGCGAAGATCGAAGGCTCGCTTGCGCCGATCACGCTGTTCGCGGTGCGGCAGGAGTTGTTCCGTCGTTTGCAATCGACGGGCGGGCGACCGGCGTTTCCGGACGCGGACAAGATCGCGAAGGTTCCGGTGAGTCCGGAGCAGTGGAAGCATCTGGAGGAGTTGGCGACCGCGATTTCGGAGCCAGGATTCTCGCCGTCAGCCGGTCAGGTGGCGAACGTGCTGCTGGGTTGGTCGCTGACCCAACTCGGCCCCGACGCCATCAAGGAACTCGCGAAGGACACGGCGAAGCAGGAGTGAGAGGCTTCAACTGAACTGGCAAGTGGTTCGGATGGGCCAGCCGTCACACTTTCGGCACACGAAGACATAGACAGTCCCGCCATCTCCGAATGAGCAACCGAGGGGATTGCAAATAGGTTTATCCCATGCGAGTTGTTGGGCGAAACCAGTGGCGTTCGGTTTCGGGCGATCCTCAAGCGCTTGCCAACGGCCTCCGTTGTCCTCGCGACTATCAAACGACAACAGGTGTTCCATCTGGGCACCGCAACTGCATTGCGGGTATTCCGCGCGATGTATCCAGCCTGGATATCCACCAACTTTGACCCCGCCTGCGACACTGATCCAATACTGATACAGGTGGCTTGAACTCTCTGGACCACCGTGCGGTTTCAACGAGGCCAGCGTTGCGTCAATGAGCGGATTCTCGTAATCCATTTCCGGCTCGAAATGCTGGAACTCAGACCCGTCCGGATATTCGGTAACTCGCTCTGGATGGATGACGCATGCGCGGGGCGTGATTCGAGAACGCCCACCTTGCCGCGTTGAAGTAGGGGCGATCTTGCGGAATTCTCGCACCGCACCTCGCTCTCGCCAGATGACCTGCGGCATGGGGGAAAGCTCGTAGTCAATCTCGTGTTCCTCGGGACACCAAAGCAATTGGAACAAGTCTTTCCCGAGGGGGAAACTGAGTTCGGGCACAGCTTCCTTCCGTAACTGAAGCGCGGTCACATAGGGAAGGTTGTCGTGGAGGGGACAGCGCGGCCACGGTTCCTTCTTCGGCCACAGAAACATGCCGCCGATCTTGCTTGCATCGACCGCTGCCTTTCCTCGTCGCGGATGGAGGCGAACGGTCGTCTTTGCCCGACCGCGAACGTCTGGAACGATTGCCTCGACATTCACGGGTGACGCTGGCGTTGTGCAGCGTCGAACGGTTGCGAGCCAAGTCTTGTCGAGTCGCTTCGCAAGTTCCGCGAGGCGTGCGTACAGTTCAGTGCAGGGGTTGTCGTACCACCAAGTCCGGACCAGTTCGACTTGCAATCGCAGATAGGAAGCACGCTCGGGTTCGTCTGCTTCGTCAAGCCAATCGGCGTACACAAGACGTGCGGTGTCGTCGGAGCGGTCAGCAGTGATCGCGTGCAGGAAGCCAGCTTCGGGAGATGACATCGGCGCTCCCACAATTGCGAAAACCGCCGGGATGAATCCCGGCGGCTCGCGTTCGTTGTCGAAGAACAGCCGGCTTACGCCGGCCGCTCGCCTTATTGATTGAACACGAACTCCTTCGTGTTCACGAGTGCCCACATGATGTTCTCGAACGCGGTCTTCTTCCCGGCGGCCGGGTTCGTGGCGTTCTTCGCAACCTGCTGGTCGATGTGAGCCAGGGCGGCCTTCATGTCGTCACTGGTTGGCTTGCGACACAGCACCCACAGGAACAACTCCTCCACCTTCTCGGCGTCGGGTCGTTTGTCGGTGGCCGCCGCGAGCCGGTCGGCACGACCGCCGCCCCGCGTGATCTTCCCCTGAACCTCGTCACTGTTCAGCATGTGCAGCACGGCCGCGAGGTTCGCCTCGTTCACCCGTTCGCACTCGCACGCACTGATTCGCTGCGGGCGGCCGTTCACATCGAGGAAGTACGACGAGAACGATTCGTCGGGCAGCATGATCGCGCGGTTCGGGGCGTTCTGGTCGGTCGGCAAACCATTGAAGCGACTCGGGCTGTCGGTCGCCTGGCAGAGCGCGTCGAGGAGCACTTCCGCCTGCAATCGCTTCGGGTAGTACCGGGCGTAGGCTTGCTTGTCCGACTTGTTGAAGTCGTTCGGGATGCTGCTCAACTGATACGTGCGGCTCTTGCAGATCGTCTTGATAAGTGCCTTCAGGCTGAACTTATTATCGATCAGGTTCTTCGCGAGTGCGTCGAGCAACTCGGGGTTCGACGGCGGGTTCGTGATTCGCATGTCGTCGAGCGGGTCCACGATGCCGCGGCCGAGGAAGTGTGCCCAGTAGCGGTTCGCCACGGTCTTCGCGAAGTACGGGTTCTTGGGGTCAACCATCCAGTCCACGAGCTTCTGGCGTGGGTCGTCCTCGGTTGAAACCTCCATCGGGGCACCGTCGAGCGGCTTGATCTCGGCGCTCTTGCCGGTTCGCTTGTTGGTGACGCTTCCGGTCGCCTTGCTGAACACGACCTGGAGTTGAGCCTGGCGATCGGTGTTGGAACCCGGCTGCGTCACGTTCTTCCGACCGACGCGGCCATAGAACGCGGCCAGACCCCAGTAGTCGTCCTGGCTCCACTTTTCGTACGGGTGGTGGTGGCAGTTCGCGCACGCCATCCTCTGGCCGAGGAACACCTGGCTCACGTCGTCCACGAATTGCTCGGGCTTGTCGATTTCCTTGTACCACACGGTCGGCGGGCTTTTGCGTTCGTCGCCGTTGGCGGTGAGCACGCCTCGCACAAACTCGCTGTAGGGCATGTCGCTGGCGACGCGTTCGCGAATCCATTCGTGGAATGCGAAGGTCCCCTGAGCACGGGTCGCTTCCGCACGACGCTTCACGCGGAGGATGTCGGCCCACTTGTTCGCGAAGTAGAAGGCGTATTCCGGAGTGTCGAGCAACCGATCGACGAGCTTGTCGCGCTTCGCGGCGTCCTTGTCGGCCACGAAATCGGTGATCTGCTTCGGTGTCGGCAGGCTACCGGTGATGTCGAGGAACACGCGGCGGGCGAAGACCTCGTCGGCACACAGTTCCGACGGCACGAGGCCGAGTTGCTTCCACTTCGTCGAGGTGTGTTGATCGACAACCGTCTTCGGCTCGAAGGTCCATTCCGGGGTCTTCACTCCGAGCGGAACCGTCGCGCGGAACACGGCGACCATTCCCTGATAGCGCGCCATCACCGCGGCTTCGCCACTCATGGTCAGCGTTCGCACGGCTCCGTTCGCATCCACGGTGGCGATCTCGGTGTCGTTGCACTCGTACTGCGCCCGGCGGGAGATGTCCTCAACAGTGCCGTCGGTGTAGTGAGCGTACACCGCGAACTGCTGCTTGCTGCCCCGGCTCATGACGCGGTGTTCGGGGAACACGGTGATCTTCGTGACGAACGGATCCTTCTCGTTGCCCCACGGCATCCCGGCACCGATCCAGCGGCGGATGAGCTTGTATTCATCGGAGTCGACTTCCAGTTTCTTGCCGCCACCGTGCGGAGAACGGCCGGTCGCCTTTGTAAGGAACAGGCTGGCGTCGGGGTTCGCGGGGAACATCCGGCGACCGCGACTTTCCTTCACAAGCGTCGTGAAGTCGAGGTCCGGCTCGAAGCCGAGCAGCGAGAGCCGGAAGCCGTTCTGGCCCGCGAGTTTTCCGTGGCACCCACCACTGTTGCAGCCGAGCTTCGTGAAGATCGGGACAATCTGGTTCGTGAAGTTCAACGGCAGGTTGTCGCCGATGTGCGTGACTTCGAGGGGCACGCGGGCGGTCTTGTCGCCGAACGTGGCAACGATCTCGGTGACGCCGTTGGTGCGAGGGAGCACTCGTCCCGTATCCAGAACGGTCGCGGCTTTCCCGTCCCCGACGATGAACTTCGAGTCGTGGGTAAGATCGACGAGTTTGCCGTCGTTGAGGGTCGCGGTGACCACCAGTTGCGTGGCGGAGTCGGCTCCGATGAGTGAAACCTTCGAGGGATGGATCGCGAACGACTTGATTTCGCCTGGGTTCGGCAACGGTGCATCAGCGGCGCGAACGCTTTCTGTTCCAACAATTGCGGCGATGAGAGCCGCCAGGAGGCGGTAATTCTGCATGGAAGAGACCCTCTGGGGGGCAACAAGCGGTGGGATTAACGGCGCAGCGGTGGCAGCGATGCCAGTTCAGCAGCTAATGAGATTGTCGCCGACGCCGCGGTGAAGTGCAAGAGATAAGTTCAGCTTGCAGCTCGCGCAGCCTGGCTTTTGGCGAACCCGAAGCGGTAGGGACGGGGTAGCATGACCCGCGGCAACAAGAACGACACCTGCGAACCAATCGCTCGCAAATTGGGTGCATGGCGACCCGGCTTCCCGTGTCTCCTATACTGATATTAAAGGCTGACCCCTGACTCCTGATGATCCACCCATGAAGCTCACACTGCACATCTGGCGGCAGAAGTCCCGCACCGACGCGGGCAGGCTCGTGTCGTACCCAATCGACGACATCAGCCCGGATATGTCGTTCCTTGAGATGCTCGACACGCTCAACGAGCGGCTCATCAAGGAAGGCCAGGAGGCAGTCGCGTTCGACCACGATTGCCGCGAGGGGATTTGCGGTAGTTGCGACATGATGATTAACGGGCAGGCACATGGTCCGGAACGGGGCACGACCACCTGCCAGTTGCACATGCGGAGTTTCCGCGACGGCGACAACGTCTATGTGGAACCATGGCGAGCCGCTGCGTTCCCCGTGATGAAGGATCTGGTTTGCGATCGCACCGCGCTCGACCGGATCATTCAGTCCGGCGGGTTCGTCAGCGTGAACACCGGTGGTGCTCCCGATGGCAACTCGTTGCCGATTCCCAAGGTGGATGCGGATCGTGCCATGGATGCCGCCGAGTGCATCGCCTGCGGGGCGTGTGTGGCAGCGTGCCCGAACGCATCGGCAATGCTGTTCCTAAGCGCCAAGGTGAGCCACCTGGCGCAGATGCCCCAGGGCGACCCGGAACGGAAGCAACGTGTGCGTTCGATGGTGGCGACGCACGACCGCGAGGGCTTCGGGCACTGCACGAACATCAACGAGTGCGAGGCCGCGTGTCCGAAGGAAATCAGCGTCGAGCACATCGCGCAACTCAACCGCGACTTCATCGCCAGCACCGTGAGCTCGGCCGTAAATGGGTCGTGATAGGTGTAACCGATAGACCGAGCGTGCAGCGGTCACTTTCCACCAAGTTTCTCCATCGTAAGTTCAGGTTGCCAGATGCAGAGGAACGTCGGCAGTTTGCTCCGATCGAGTCCCGGCAGGCTTGGCAATATCCCGGTCCCTTGCAGGGGAATGTTCGCAGTGATCGCGTAGATCGTCGTTGCGGGGTCGTTGGTTCGCCGATAGAGCACGACCTCGGGTTTCACGCACGTCGCACCGGGATGTCCGATCATCGCCGCGGTCTGAATCGCGTCGTCGAGATCGCCCAACCGGTCCACCATTCCGTGTTCGAGAGCCTGCTTTCCGGTGAAAATGCGCCCGTCGAACACCTTCTTGGTATCCAGTTTTGGCCGCGATCGAGATACGTCGGCCATTATCAACCTGTGGAAGTCATCGGCCATCGCCTGAAGCAAGTCCTGTTCCGCCGGTTTGAGCGGTCGGGATGAAGAGCCGATGTCCACGAGTTCCCCCGCTTTGATCGACTGCGGGATGACGTTGAACTGGGCCATCAAGTCCTTCAGATTGAAGAGGTTAAGGATAACCCCCAGTCCACCGGTAACGCTGGCGGGTTCGGCAATCACAACATCCGCAGCCGACGCGAGGTGGTAGGCCCCCCCAGCCGCGAGATCCATTAGACACGCTACAACCGGTAGTTTCGTACGTTCCTTGAAGCGTTCCAGATCGCGCCGCATGGCAGCGCAAGCCGCGACCCCGCCGCCCGGACTATTAATCCGGAGTACGACTGCCCGCGTGCAACTCTCGGCCTCGATGGCATCGAGTTTCTCCCGGAACAGGGCGACCGGGTTTTCCCCAACCGATAGCGGCCCAACAAAGGGCGTATTCAGGATGAGTCCGTCAATGTCCACGATTGCCACCCGACCGCTACACGGAGCGGCCGCTTGCACGATGACCGGTCGAACTCGGCCCGCGGTTGGACTCACGGGCGGAATGTCCGCAGTGACCCGGGTCTCAAGTGGTCCATCGACCGAGACGCGACTTTGCGTTCGGACCGTGAATCGCTGGCAACCCGTACCCGATATCACGAACGCGAGCACGACAAGTGAAGTACGCATTTTCGCCTCAGGATTCGGCGCAGAGCACCCGCATCATCCAAATACTCGGCATTTCCTATCCCTCCGGTTTAACCTTCCTTTCCGGCATGGTACATGCTGCAAGGAGATTCCTTCCCGAAACCGTCCGTGAAGCGTCCGTTACGAGGCAACGTATCTTGTGTGCAGGGGCTATAATGCCTTAATTCTCTACACTGCCTAAATTGCCAATGCAGTGTTGAAAGACGATACTAACTGTTGGGACGGATGGCCGAAACCAACACACTCGTTCAGGCGGGCGAGCATACTCGACCGTCTGGGCTTATCAGGACAAGGAGGTCCGTTGCGGCGAGGAGAGTGATGGAACCGCGCGACATCATGGTGTTGACCCCTTTGTGTGCCGATCCGGCGCTCGCGATTGCCGCGAGCCGCGGAGACGCAGTGGGGGTTCTCAACCTGGAATTTGCCTCGGGGTGGGACGCGGTTGCTGGAGCGTACACACGGCTCGCCCGGTTCGCCGGGGTTACGTTTGGGGTGCAGCTCCGCGCCGATGCCGACGAACTCGTCTCGCGCATTCTCACAAGCTCAACCAAACCAAGCCGCGTGATTCTGGTTGGCGACAGTCCCGCTCTGGCTGATCGGATTCGCGATTTCAAGGCCGCGGGAATCGAAACCGTTGTGTCGGCGGTCAGTTTCGCGGAAGCAATTCGCGCGGTCGAATTCGGCACGCAGGGCGTGATCCTGAAGGGCCACGAAGCGGGCGGCCGAATCGGTGCGGACACGTCTTTCGTGCTGATCCAGAAGTGGCGGGACCACGCGGACAAACACAAACTCACCATCCCGTTCTGGGTCCAGGGCGGCATCGGGCCGAACACTGCGGCAGCGTGCCTGGCAGCGGGGGCCCGGGGCGTCGTCCTCGACTCGCAGGTACTACTCGCTCGTGAATCGCCGCTCTCGGATGTGGCTCGGCGGCGCATCACCGGCCTAGACGGCAGCGAAACCGCCATCCTCGGCGCGAAGTTCGGTGAGGCGTATCGCATCTATTCTCGCCCCGATAGCCCCACGGCTGCGGAACTGGCGAAGGAAGAAGACCGCCTTCTGGGCGAGCCACCGGCAAAACAAGACCACGGGGGTGAATCTCGTGGCTCGCAAGACCCGCTCGTCGCGTGGCGTGAAGCAGTCCGATCACGCATCGCCGCTGATCCCGGCCAGGGTGTTTGGCCCGTCGGTCAGGACATCGTCACCGCGAGCGCTCTGGCGACAGCCGGTGTGACGGTCGCGGGGATCGTGCAGGCGATTTGCGAACGTGCTAACAAGCAACTCGACGCAAGCCGCCGGCTCGCACATCTCGCCGAAGGTTCATCGCTCGCGAAGTCGCACGGCACCCGGTACCCGATTCTACAAGGCCCGATGACGAGGGTCAGCGATACCGCCGCGTTCGCGAACTCCGTCGCCGCTGGTGGTGCGTTGCCGTTCCTCGCACTCGCTCTGCTTCGCAAAGCCGAAACGGAAAAGCTCCTCGCGGAAACGAAAGCCAAGCTCGGCTCGAAAGCGTGGGGCGTCGGCATCCTCGGCTTCGTGCCCGCTGAGATTCGCTCCGAGCAGATGGAAGCAATTCGGCTCCACAAGCCGCCGTTCGCGATCATCGCAGGCGGGCGGCCCGATCAGGCGAAGGAACTCGAAACGCAGAGCATCCCGACGTATCTGCACGTTCCGTCGCCGGGCTTGCTCAAGATGTTCCTCAAGGACGGCGCGAAACGCTTCATCTTCGAGGGCCAGGAGTGCGGTGGGCACATCGGCCCGCGTGCCAGCTTTGCCCTGTGGGAAGCGATGGTCACGGTTCTGATCGAACATGTGGGCGGTAAGCCTGCCGACGACCTGCACATCGTCTTCGCAGGTGGCATTCACGACGCACTCTCGGCAAGTATGGTCGCGGCGCTCAGCGTCGGTCTGGCCGAGAAGGGGATCAAGGTCGGCGTGCTGCTCGGCACCGCGTACCTGTTCACGAAAGAAGCTGTCGACGGCGGCGCGATCACGGCTCGCTTCCAGCAAGAAGCCCTGGCGTGCGGTGAAACCGTGCTACTGGAAACCGGCCCAGGGCACGCGATCCGTTGCATCCCGACGCCATACGCCGACACGTTTGATGAGGAAAAGCGCCGCTTGCGTGCGGAAGGGAAGAGCCATCTCGAAGTCGGCATTGCACTCGAGCGAATGAACCTCGGCCGCCTACGCGTCGCCAGCAAGGGCGTGGATCGCCCGAGTTCTTCGGTTAGCCGCGACCCGAAGGTGAGCGCGCCGCCGAACGCGAGTGGTCTCGTCGATGTGCCGAGCGACGATCAGTTCAAGCGCGGCATGTACATGATCGGCCAGATCGCCGCGCTGCGTGACAAGGTCACGACCATCGCGGAACTGCACGCCGATGTTTGCGGGAAAGTGGGTGATGCCACTGTCTCCCACGCTCCGACCGTAGCCGCCACTTTGAAAGAGAAAGAAGCTCCACCGCCGTGCGATGTCGCCATCATCGGGTTGTCGTGCTTCTACCCGGGAGCCACCGGCCTGAACCAGTACTGGGAGAACATCCTTAACAAGGTCAACTCGGTCGTCGAGATCCCGGCGAGCCACTGGGACTGGCGACCGTTCTACGACCCCGACCCTCGCGCCCGAGACAAGATGATCTCGAAGTGGGGCGGGTTCATGAGCGACATCACGTTCGATCCGCTGACGTTCGGCATCACGCCCAAGAGCATCCCGAACATTGAACCGCTGCAACTGCTGCTCCTCGAAGCCGTCCGGCAGGCGATTGCCGACGCGGGCTATGCCAACCGACCTTTCGAGCGTGAACGCACTTGTGCCATCCTCGGCGTGGGCGGCGGCGGCATGCCGCTGTCGGTCGCGTATGGCTTCCGAACTTGTATGCCGCTGCTGGATTCGATCCCCGGTGTTCCGATCAAGGGGCATCAGGTCGTTGAACTGGCCGAGGGTATCCTCCCGGAATGGACCGAAGATTCGTTCCCAGGGATTCTGCTGAACGTGGCTGCGGGGCGGGTGGCGAACCGCTTCAACCTTGGTGGCCCGAACATGGCGATCGACGCCGCGTGCGGGTCGTCTCTGGCAGCACTCTACGCTGGTATCCGTGAACTGAATGACGGCACCAGCGATGTCGCGATTGTGATGGGCGGCGACGCGGTACAGACGCCATACGCTTACGTCGCGTTCTCGAAGACGTATGCTCTCAGCCCGAAGGGCCGGTGCCGTCCGTTCGATGCGGCAGCAGACGGTATCGCGCTGGCCGAGGGTGTCGGTGTGACCGTGCTGAAGCGACTCGCCGATGCCGAGCGCGACGGCGACCGAATCTACGGTGTCATCAAGGGGATCGGAGCGAGCAGCGATGGCCGCGACAAGGGGCTAACCGCTCCGCGTGCCGAGGGCCAGTTGCGAGCACTGCACCGTGCGTATGCCCAGGCTCGGATTTCGCCCGCGAATGTGGCGTTGGTGGAAGCTCACGGCACCGGCACCGTTGTGGGCGACCAGACTGAAGCACGCGCCATCGGGCAACTCTTCCGTGAAGCGGGCGGACAGGCACAATCGTGTGCGCTCGGTTCCGTGAAGTCGATGATCGGACACAGCAAGTGCGCCGCCGGTCTCGCCGGGCTGATCAAGTCGACGTTCGCGCTTTACCACAAGATTCTGCCCCCGACGCTCGTGGAGACTCCGAATCCGAAAGCCAACCTCGACGGCGGGCCACTGTACCTGAACACCGAACCGCGACCATGGGTTCACGGTGCGGAACATCCCCGAACCGCGGGCGTCAGCGCCTTCGGTTTCGGCGGCACGAACTTCCACACTGTCGTCGAAGAGTATACCGGCGACTACCTCGACCGCACCAGCACGGGGTTCCGTCAGTGGCCAGCCGAACTGTTCGTGTGGCGGCGAGCCGACGTGACCACCATCGTCAGCGAAGTGAAGAAGTGCCGCGAAGCGATGACCGCCGGTGCCGCCCCCGAGTTGCCCGACTTCGCCGCTTCGGTGTGGCAATCGAGCAAGCAAGGCGACGGTCAACCAACGCTCGCCATCGTGGCGACATCGCTCAACGACCTGAAGGATAAGCTCGACGCGGCTCTCGGACTGTTGGCGAAGCCCGTTGATACGGTGAGCGATCCACGTGGGATTTACTTTGCCGCGAAGCCGCAAGGAGCTTCAAAGGTTGCGTTCCTGTTCCCCGGTCAGGGATCTCAATATCCGGACATGCTCGCTCAAACAGCGATGGCGTTCCCCGAAGTCCGTGGCGTTCTCGACCGTGCCGAACGCACTCTCGCCATCGATCTGGAGAAGCCGTTCGGTCGCTTCATCTACCCGCCGTCTTCGTTCACTCCAGAGCACGAAGCCAAGAACCGCAGTGAACTCCAGCGAACCGAAGTCGCTCAGCCGGCACTCGGGGCCACAAGCCTCGGCATGTTCCGGTTGCTCACGACGCTCGGCATCGACGCGGAGTTCTTCGCGGGGCACAGCTACGGCGAATACGCCGCACTCGCGGCTGCCGGTGCCCTGAGCGAAGAGGATCTGATTCGCCTGTCATACCAGCGCGGGAAGGTGATTCGCGACGCGGCTGCCAGTGCGGCTGGTGGAATGATCGCCGTCGACGCCACCCCGCAAGCTCTTGAACCGGTGCTGAAGGGGACCGCGGGCATCTGGGTTGCGAACCACAATTCGCCAAGCCAGACTGTTCTCGCGGGAACCGAGGATGGCTTGAAGTCAACAGCCGTGAAACTGCAAGCCGCAGGCATTCGCAATCAGCGAATCCCGGTGGCGTGCGGCTTCCACTCACCGCTGATTGCCAACGCGAAGGCACCGCTGGCCGCGGCGTTGGCTGAAGCCAAGTTCGCCACGCCTCGAAAGCCCGTGTACTCGAACACGTCAGGCGTTCCGCACGGCAACGATCCTGCCGTGATCGCGAAGCAACTCGCCGAACACCTCGTTTCGCCCGTGAAGTTCGCGGACGAGATCACGGCGATGCACGCCGCTGGTGCGAGAGTGTTCGTCGAAGTCGGCCCGCAAGCCGTGCTCACCGGACTAACGGGGCAGATCCTGGCCGGCAAGCCGCACCTGGCCATCGCGTCGGATGTGAAGTCACGCCCTGGCTTGCTGCAACTTGCACACATGCTTGGGCAGTTGCTGGTCGCGGGCGTTCCCGCGAAGCTCGATCGACTCTTCCAGGGTCGCGGCATCCAGGCATTTGAGATCGCCAAACTCGGCCCGGACACTGGCAAGACGAAACTCGCCCCGACGACCTGGGTCGTCAACGGCGTGCGGAGTCGGCCACTAAACGGACCCGAGCCGCGCTTGCTCGGTCAGAACTTGACAGGCCGGCCGCCCGTTGTTGTTGCGGCGAAGCCGACACCACCGGCCGCTTCGCCCACGACCACGCCGGCGAGCGCCAAGCCGACTCCCAAAACAATCTCGGCCACGGCTCGCCCCGAGCCAAAGCCGGAACCGAAAACTGTTCCTCGCCCGGTTGCCCCAGCGGCAGCCAGCACCCCAATTTCCCCTTCCGTTGTCCCCGGGATTACCAGAGCGATGACTACCACTCCCGAATCGACATCAACAATATCTGCTCCGTCGAGCAACGGGACGCACTCGCATCCCGCTCCCGACGGTTCTGCTGCCGTGATGATGCGGTTCCAGGAAGTGATGGCACGCTTCCTCGATACCCAGCGAAGCGTCATGCTTGGCTTCCTGGGATCAAACGGCACGCCATCAACCAACGGCCACACCGCTTATCCGCTGAACGGCAACGGAAATGGAAATGGCAACGGACACAGTAACGGCAATGGTTACAGCAACGGAAATGGAAACGGCAGCGGCAATGGTCACAGTTATGCCGCACCGGCCCACACACCGACGGTGACGAACCGAATCGCCACGGTGGAGCCAGTCGCACGCCCAGCGGCCCCGGCACCTGCTCCTGTGCCCGCGACCAACGGCCATGTCACACCTGTTGCCACAGCGGAAGTGAACGGCAAGCACAGCACCGAGATCGCGAAGGTCGCAGCACCCGCTGCTGCCCCGGCCGGACCGCTTGACCGCGAAACGCTGCTGGCACGATTACTCGACCTCGTCAGCGAGCGAACCGGCTATCCGAAGGAAGCGCTCAGCATCGACCTCGATCTCGAAGCCGACCTGGGCGTCGATTCGATCAAGCGAGTCGAGATCCTCGGCACGCTTGCCGAATCCATCGGCCCAGGCGATGGCGGCAAGCAGCCGAACCTGGAGATGGAGAAACTCTCCGTCATCAAGACTCTGCGTGCCATCGCCGATTACGTCATGGAAGTGCTCGACGAGAGCGCTGCTCCGCCGGCACCATCGCTGAACGGCACGCATGCGAAAGCGATCACCGTCACGGCTGAACGCACTCCGGAACGCAACGGGGACTTGCACCCAGGTGCCCGGCAGGGTGAGGTGCAGCGACTCGTGGTTCGATTGATCGACGCTCCGCTTCCCGTGCGGCCCAGCTTCAAGCAACCCAGCGGCACAATCCTCCTGACCGACGACGGCCGGGGCACTGCACGCGAACTCGCCGACCGCCTTTCCGAACTTGACGTGAAGACCGCCCTCATCCGCATGGCTGATGGGTCGGCCGTTCCAGATGGCATCTTCGCCGCTGATCTCGCCGATCCCGCAGCGGTCACGGAACTGCTCGGCCGAATCCGCGAAACGTGCGGTCCAGTGTCGGGGCTGATTCACCTGTTGCCACTCGCTGAGCCAGGCGAACAGGAAACGGACGAACAGCGAATGCGCCGCGAGGTGAAGTCGCTGTACCTGCTCTCACGCGGCCTTGAAGCCGACATTCGCGAAGCGGGCAAGGCCGGTAGCGCTGTGCTGCTCGCCGTCACCGCGATGGGCGGGAAGATGGGCTTCGGCGATGCCTTGCCCGAAGATTTCTTCGCGGGCCATGGCGGTGTCGCGGGCTTCACCAAGTGCCTCGGCTACGAATGGCCAGAAGTTACCGTGCGGGTCGTGGATGTCGATGGCGAAACGCCCGCATCGCACCTGGCCGAAGATCTGCTTGCAGAACTCGGCGACCCGGACGGGGCATTCGAGGTTGGTCGTTCCGGCGATCGTCGCGTGACATGGCAAGTCGAACCCGGACCGCTTGCGAAGGAAGAAGCTGCCGTCGAAATCGGACCAGATTCGACCGTGCTCATCACTGGTGGTGCCCGTGGCATCACGGCGAAGGTCGCGCTCGAAATCGCTACCCGCTACAAGTCGAAACTTGTTCTGGTCGGCAGTTCCCCAGTACCCGCGGAGGAAGCGGCCGACACGGTTGGTTTGACCTCACAGGCCGAGATCAAGGCCGCACTGCTGAAGCGGCAACCCGATGTGAAACCCGCCACGATCGAAGCTGCGTATCGCCGCTTGCTCAAGGACCGCGAGATTCGCGGCAACCTCGGCGCGATCAAGAAAGCGGGCGGAACAGTCGATTACCGTGCGGTGGACGTTCGCGATGCGAAAGCCTTCGGAGCACTGATCGACGAGTTGAACGCGGCCGGCGGAATCGCGGGCGTCATCCACGGGGCGGGCGTCATCGAGGACAAGTTGCTTCGCGACAAGACCCCCGAATCGTTCGACCGCGTGTTCGGCACCAAGGTTGAAAGCGCGATGACCCTGGCTCGCCACCTCGACCCGGCGAAACTGAAGTTCCTCGCGGTGTTCGCCTCGATCACGAGCCGATACGGCAACCGTGGGCAATCCGATTATGCCGCCGCGAACGAAGTGCTGAGCAAACTCGCGTGCGATCTCGACCGTCGCTGGCCGGGTCGCGTGGTGTCAGTTGCCTGGGGACCGTGGTCCGAGATTGGCATGGTCGCCGATCTGGAGAAGCACCTCGTCGCTCGCGGGTTGAAACTGATCGAGCCGAGCGTAGGATCTGGCTTCGCCGTGGATGAAGTCATCTACGGAGCGAAGGGTGAACCCGAGGTGCTCATCGCGGGCGGAACCGAACACGCTCGCCCCGGGCCCGCTGCGCCAGCGGAGCCAGTCGCGGTGGGGGCGCAGTGACATGGAACTGGCCGGGATGTTCAGGCTTACCCCCCACCCGGCTCGAAGACTCGCCACCCTCCCCCACAAGGGGGGAGGGCAAAAGAAAAGCCACGGCCGCGAAGCAGCCGTTTCTTAACCTCCCCACTTGTGGGGGAGGTCGCCACGGAGTGGCGGGTGGGGGGTAAGACCTGCCGAGATTTGCAGGGAATACGAACTACCCGGACTCGCCACCTACACAGCCCGAACTCACGCATGGTTACACTCACCGCACCGGCACCCCAGGAAGCCGCCTCCATCACCGGTTGGGATAGTGAGGCGTTTGTCCTGCAAGGGGCCGACCGCGCAGACCTGCGTGAGCGCGTCCTCACCCTCGCGGGGAATGTCGAACGGCAATCCGGGAGTTCCCTCCCGGATATCGCCGCACGACTTGCAGCCGAGTTGCAACCGGGCGGAGTACGGCTCGCGATCGTGTCGGGTTCCGCAACCGATCTCGTGGCGAAGCTGCGCCGTGCCGCGGATCGACTCGCCGACCCCAAGTGCAAGCAAATCCGCGACAGCAACGGCATCTACTTCTACGAACAACCCCTCGCCATGCAGGGCACACTCGCCCTGCTGTATCCCGGCGAAGGCGCACAGTTCACGGGAATGCTCGCGGATCTGTGTGGCATCTTCCCCGAAGTCGAAGACACGTTCTCATGGTGCGATCGCCTTGCGGCTGATGCGGGTCGCGCCTCATTGCGGAACATCCTGCACCCCGCTCCCGAGGAGAAGGCCGCAGCGGAAGTGGAACTGCGAAAACTCGGCCCGTCAATCTTTGGAGTGCTGCTCGCCGATCTCGCTCTCTCGCGAGTTCTGCAACGCCTCGAACTCCCCGTGTCGGCGATTGCCGGTCATAGTGCCGGTGAACTGGCCGCGCTACTGGCGGCCGGGGCACTGGCCTCCGAGACGATGCTCGGGCCGAGTCTGGTTGAGATGATGGATCTGATGCAGCAGATGGAAGACGAAGCCGGCGGGGATGTCGCATTGCTCGCCGTTGGAGCAGGGCGGGCGGTGGTCGAAGAGGTCGTTGCGAACACGGCTCGCGGTGGCGTGATCGTGGCGATGGATAACTGCCCTCATCAATCCGTTGCGGTGGGGCCAACGCACCTCGTGGCGGCCGTCGAAACGGCCCTCCTCGAACGCGGGTTGGTCTGCGAACGCCTTCCGTTCAAGCGGCCGTATCACACGCCGATGTTCGAGCCGTTCATGGGACGGTTCCGCACGCTGTTCGCGGGCATTCCCTTCTTCGAACCGCACACGCCGATCTACTCGTGTTCCACGGGGGCACGGTTCCCGAACGATCCGGCTGCGATCCGCGAACTGACCGTGAACCACTGGGTTTCGCCGGTCGAGTTCACCCGGATGATCGAGACCATGTACGCCGACGGCGTGCGGATCTTCGTGGAAGCCGGTCCGCGTGGCAACCTTTCCGCATTCACCGAAGACGTTCTGCGAGGCAAGCCTCACGTGGTGATTCCCGCGAATCTGTTCCGCAAGAGCGGCCCGACGCAGATCAATCACCTCGTCGCGCAGCTCGCAGCGCATCATGTGCCGATGAACCTGCCGCAGTTGCACGCTGCGATCGAACTGGCCCCCAGTGAATTCGTGACGGGAACTACCGAGGCACTCACGACCCCCGCTCACCCGGACTCATCTGTTGCCATCATGGATGGCTACCTTGCGGTGATGGAGCAGTTCCTCGACACGCAACGCGAAGTGATGGAAACGTTCCTCTCGGGACGCGCTGCTCATGTCGCGATCCCGCAGGAGTTGTTCGCGTTTCCCGACTTCGTGCCACAGACAAACTCCCCACCACCCACGATAAACCATCAACCACCTCCTGAGTACTGCTTCGTTGGCGAGGCGATTCAGCACGAACCGGGCCGCGAAATCGTGCTTCGCCGCACGCTCGACGAACGCGAAGACCTGTACGTCGACGACCATACCCTCGGCGGTCGCGGAGTCAGTCGCGTTGATCCGGCACAGAACGGCCTGCCCGTTCTGCCGATGACGTTCAGCCTCGAGGCGATGTCTGAAGCCGCCTCGATCCTCGCCCCGGGTAAGGTCGTCATCGCTCTGCGGAACGTGCGGCTCTATCGCTGGGTGCCGTATGATTCCGAGCCGACCACGTTCGAGATTCGGGCCTCGGTCGCGTCGGTCGATCCGGAAACGGGCGTGGTCGAAGTGAAGGCGAACGTCCGCGACCTGAGCAACTCCTTCCTCAATGATGGAGCGAACAAGCCATCGTCGGAGGCGACCATCGTTCTCGCGGATCGCTACCCCGAACCGCCGGAACCGCGGCCATTCGTGCTGACCGACGAAATTCCGTGCAAGGCCACGGTCGAAGACCTGCGGCGGAATATGTTCCACGGGCCACTGTTCCAGATGATCCGTTCGCTGGATCGCTACGGGAAGGAAGGGATCGAGGGGACGCTCGTCGTGCAACCACGCGATCGCTGGTTCCGCTCGAACCCGAACCCGCGCGTGGTCATCGACCCCGTTCTCGTTGATGCGGCCATGCACATCCTCGGGGCGTGGCACCTCGAACAACCGGACTGGTCCGGCCGTATTCTCCTGCCGATCGGGATGCAGAGTCTGGAGTTCTTCGGGCCGATCCCGGCCATCGGCAGCAACGTGCTCGTCCGCGGATACAACGAGGAAGAGACCGCACGCCAAGCCCGCCACGGCGTCGAACTTTTCGGCACCGATGGCCGCCCGTGGTTCCGCCTCACGGGCGCTTCATACTGGCGGTTCTACCTGCCGTTCGGCGACGTGAACTTCTTCGGGCCAAAGGATCAGTACTTCCTCTGTAGCCGTATGACCGAGGCCGAATCAAGCGAGGCAAGTCGCTGTTACTACCTCGATCCGCCGCTTGACCTGCAACAGCCCGTGCTTCGCGCCTCCGGGATGCGGGTGACGATGACCCCTCGCGAAATGGAGGCGTTTCTGGCCTTTGATGGCAGCGACTCCGAGAAGTCCGACTGGTTCTTCTCGCGGCTTGTGGCGAAGGATGCGGTTCGTTCGCTGTGGAATGAGGGTCGCGATGTCGGCACGTTCCCGGCTGATATGGAATCGGAGATCATCGCGGGGAAGGTCATCTGCCGGCCACGCGGCGAACCGAACGGTGAGCCGTTCCCGCCGGTCACAATTGCTGTGGTGAAGGGGAAGGTCGCGGCATTCTCGGCGCACGCGGAGCACATCGGCATTGGATTGGTGTTGGTGAAGAAAGGCGACTCCGAGGATACACTGCGAGCCGAGGCCGCGCAGCTTGCCGTCGCGGATGCACTCAAGGTTCCTACCGACGGCTTGAAGGTTCAAGCAGGCACGAAGCCCGGGCAGTTGCTCGTGACGCACGGCGGAAAGCGGTTGCGAGTTCAGACGACACGCCAGAAGGACTCAATCATCGCAACGACGATCTGCGAGGCGGAAAAGTAGAACACGATGCGAGCCACGGGGTTTATCCCCGTGGTTTGGGTGAACAAACCCCACGGGGGTAAACCCCGTGGCTCGCCTTGCGGGTGAGGATGGAACCACTATGAGCCGTACCGCCGAGCAACTATACGCGGACCTCGCCACGGTGATGGCGAACGCCTTCCCGGATCGCGACCATTCCGTGACGGTTGGTCCCGAAACGCGAGTGTTCGCCGACCTCGGCATGGCGTCGATCGAACTGGTCGTGCTCGGCGAGCGACTGGAACAGTTCTACGGTCGGAAGCTACCGTTTGGGCTGTTCCTTGCAGGGTTGCGAAAGCAGGGTGCCGAGGATTTGGAACTCGGTGAGCTGGTGAAGTTCCTACAGACCCATATATAGCCCGCCGTAAACGGCGGGTCTTCCAGGTCTGCCGACCCCGGGTAAGCCCGGAGCTAAATGAGTAATACCGATGCCCGACATCGTCGTGAATGGAACCCGGCTCTTTTATCAGCAATCGGGCGAAGGTCCGGATGTTGTGCTGATCCACGCTGTGACGAGCAACCAGGCCGTGTGGGTGTTTACCGGGCTTCCCGATGCCATTGCGGCTGAAGGCTTCCGCGTCACCACTTACGATCTGCGGGGACACGGTGCCAGCGACCGCCCACCGACGGGTTACACGTCCGCGGCGATGGCCGACGATTTCCGCGCTTTACACGCTGAACTTGGGCTGAAGCCCGCATTCATCTTGGGGCACAGTTTTGGCGGCGTCATCGGCATTCACGCCGCGGCGCTGTTCCCGGAGTGCGTCGAAGGGATCATCCTGTCGGATTCGTTCTTCCCCGGCCTGCGACACGTCGAACCGAACTTCGGCCGCTCGAATGTCTGGGTCGATCTCAGTGCCACGTTCCGAGAAATCGGCGTCGAACTGGGCGAGACAGTGAATTTCACCCGGCTGTTCCAGGCCAGCACCGAACTGACCCCCGAGCAGAACAAGGCACTCGACGATCTCGTGGGACCGATTGGTCGTGGCTGGCTACGGCAACTTCCGCTGCTGGCCAAGACAACCTGTGGTGATGAAGTGCTCGCCGAGGCCGGACTGACAGCCGAGAAGATTGCTTCCGTTACGCAGCCGGTGATTGCGCTGTACGATGAATTCTCGCCCTTCCTCGCGACGTGTCGCTGGCTGGAGCAGAACATGCCGAACTGCACAGCTGAGATCATCCCCGAGGCGAAGCACCTTGCGGTGGTCGAGAACACGGTTGCGTTCACTGCGTCCGTCATCCGGCACCTGAAGCAGTTGACCGCCCCTGCCACGCAACCGCTAACCGTCTGAGAGTTCACGCGAACGACCCAATCATGCACTTTGTCACGTTTATCCTGAAGAACCTGACCCGGCGGCCGACGCGGACGGCGTTGACCGTCCTTGGTCTGTCTGTCTCCGTCGGAAGCATGATTGCTCTCCTCGGGATCAGCGAGAACTTTCGCGATTCCATGAGCGACACGTTCGAGAAACGCGGGGTCGATTTGGTTGGGGTCGCGAGTGGCGCAGCGGATCAACTTTCCAGCGAGGTCGATGAGGCCATTGTGGACAAGGTTCGCGAGATGCCTGAGGTCGCTGGCGTCGATGCGGCGCTGGTGGAACTCAGCGAGATGACCTTGCGTGAACCGCGCGACGAGAACGATACGCCGCCGAGTTCGCAGGTGCTCGTGCAAGCCTGGCTCCCCGACAACTTCGGGTACGACGACCTCGAGATTCGGGCCGGCCGCAAGCTCTCGGCGGATGATGCCGGGCAATTCCAGTGCATGGTGGGGTACAAGTTTTCCGAGAACAACAACAAGGGCGTGGGCGACACGATCACCATCCTGCGGCACAAGTTCACCATCGTTGGCGTGTTCAAGAGCTTCAATCTCTTCGAGAACGGTTGCATCCTCACACTGCTCAAGGAATACCAGGAATTGTCGGGCCGAAAGCAGAAGGTAACGGGGTTCTCGCTCCGCGTGAAGAAGACCTCCCCGAACCCGGATGCGGAGGTCGAAAGCGTTCGACAGAAGATCCTCGCGCTTACGGACAAGGACGGGAAACCGTATCGCGTCTCCATCGAGCGACCGCAGAAGTACCTCGACAACGCGGTTCATCTGAAGATTACCAAGGCGATGGCATGGATTGTCTCCTTCGTGGCGCTGTTCATTGGCGTGATTAGCATGTTGAACACGATGGTGATGTCCGTGCTCGAACGAACGCAGGAAATCGGCATCTTGCGTGCGGTTGGTTGGCCGCGAGGCCGCATCATTCGCATGGTGCTGGGTGAGGCGTTGTTCCTGGGCATGGCGGCAGCGCTCGTCGGAGCAGTCGGTGCCATCGTCATCACGCACTTACTGGCACAATCGCCCAAGGTGAACGGCTTCATCGAAGGCGGCATCGCCCCGTGGGTCGTCGTTCAGGGATTCGCCATCACCATTGTTATCGGAGTGCTCGGCGGTGCTTATCCCGCGTTCCGCGCTGCCCGCTTGCTCCCCACCGAGGCCATCCGCCATGATTGACGGCCCGGCCACACACCTGCTCTTCGCGTTGAACGTGTGCAAGACGTATCCCGATGGTGCGGTTCACGCGCTCAATGGCGTCACGCTCGGCGTACATGAAGCGGAACACGTCGCCATCACCGGTCCGAGCGGCTGCGGCAAATCGACGTTGCTCAACCTCCTCGGCGTGCTCGATCGCCCCGACTCGGGCGAGGTGTATTTCCGTGGGGAAGCGCTCTCGACGTGCCGCGATCTCGATCGTTTCCGCGCTCAGCAAATCGGCTTTGTGTTCCAGTCGTTCTTCCTGCTACCAACACTGACAGCCAAGGAAAACGTGCAGGTGCCGATGTTCGAGGGGCTGCCGCGATCGGCCCGCGAACGTGCGAAGAAAGCCGACGAGTTACTGGAACTTGTGGGAATGGCCAAGCGTGCAAATCACCGGCCGATGCAGCTTTCCGTGGGCGAGCGCCAGCGCATCGCCCTGGCTCGGGCACTGGCAAACGATCCGGCGCTGTTGCTGGCCGACGAGCCGACCGGGAACCTGGATTCGGAAAACGCGGTGCGCGTTCTCGATCTGCTGACCACACTTCAGAAGGAACGCCGACTCGCGCTACTGGTTGTGACCCACAGCGTGGAGGTCGCCGAGCGAGCCGACCGTGTTGTACGCATGAAAGATGGGAAGGTGCTGGACGACGGCACCGCAACCAAGCTACATCAAGGCCAAGCCATGGCACGCGGATGACCATCCGGAAGCATTTCGACAGCATTGAGGAAGTCACAGTGCCCGAACCCAGCTCGCCCGAACCGGAGCCCGAGGAAATCAGCCTCGAAGAGTGGATCGCGTCCACGCAAAGCTGCTGCGGCATCGAGCCGGAGGCGTGGCGAAAGCCGAAGCTCACACCGAGCGATCCGACAGGCGATCCGGTACAATCGGGTCATGCTGAGCCGCAGTGAGCCATGGGGATGAACCCGTGGCTCGCATTCACGCTCCACTCGGGTTCCCCGATGGCCCAATCGCCTGAGCCGAACCGCAAAGGCCGACCCAAGGGGTCGGGTTCGTTCGCGTGGCGTGCGTTCTTCCAGCATTCGACCACGCCCGTGTTCGTGCTCGGTAAAGGTCGCCGGCTCCGCTTCGCCAACGCCGCGTGTGAAAAGCTCATCGGCATGAAGTTGGCCGAAGCCCTCGGGATGGTCTGCTCCGAACGTCGGCACAGTTCCCCGCTCGCTGCCGCACTCGCCCCCACAACCGAAGCACAGGCCGGCAAGCCGGACAGGGTTCGCCGCGCTGCACCGACCGGCCGCAGTGGTCCGCCGTGGTGGGACATCTCCTTCGTGCCGCTGTCGGGTGAAGACGGGCTTTACGGCATCGTCGGCACCATCGCGGTGGTCGGGGAAACGATCTCAGCCCCGGCACGTCGCGTTCCCGCGAGCATCGCCACGCTTCGTGAGAAGCACGCCGGGCATTTCAGCTTCGATCTCTTCGCCGGAACGTCACCCGCCACGGTTCGGTTGCTGGCACAACTCCGACACGCTGCGGAATCGATCGCGCCGCTCTGGCTCGTGGGGGAACGCGGATCCGGGAAGGAAACCGCGGCACGCGCGATTCACCATGCGGGTCGTCGCCGAAATGCTGCGTTCTTCGGCCTCGATTGCGCCGGGTTGCAGCCGTACCTCCTCGAAAGCCTACTGTTCGGCCACGGTGGCATTCTCGGCACGGATCATGTCGGCACGCTGTACTTGAAAGACCCGAGTGCGTTGCCTCGCGATCTGCAACAGCGCCTGGCCGATCTGTTCACACAGAACGCACCCGGCACGCCCCGACTCATCTCGGGGGGATCGCGAACAGCGGGTGGAGCGGTCGCCGACGGCAAGCTCGTGCCCGATTTCCACACCGCGTTATCGGTACTCGAAATCACGGTGCCGTCGCTGCGGGATCGCTTCACCGACTTGCCGCGACTCGTGGCACAGGTCCTTCCGGGTGTAGTGGTGGAGTCAGCAGTGCTCGACGTACTCCGGGCGCAACCGTGGCCAGGCAACATTCGGGAACTCACCGACACACTGGCCGAAGCCGCGACCACGACAAATGGTGGCCCGCTGAAGGCTGAACACCTGCCGCGCGAACTGCGGGTGCGTGCGGCAATCGAGCCGCCGCCCGTGCCACCGAAGCCGCTGACCCTGGACCCGATTCTGGAAGCCGTCGAGAAGCGACTCATCGAGTTGGTGCTTCGGAAAACCAACAACCACCAAACGCTCGCGGCCGAGCAACTCGGCATCTTCCGGACACGCTTGTGGAACCGACTGACCGCGCTGGGTATCCCGGTTCCGCCGCAGCCGCCCAAGGCCCGGAAGAAGGACAAGAAGCCCCCGGCACCGTGAGCGCAGACGGAACATCCTCTCTATTCTCTGCCATGAAAATGGTTCCAGACGATATGCCCACCCCTCTCTGGAACCATTTTACCTGTCTGGAAGAAAGATCGTGAGTGTAATCGCAACCGTCATCAGAGAATGAATTTGGAGAAAAATTCGCGCTAGAGAAGAATCGATTCCACGTCTGGAAAGTACCCAGATTAACACGCAAAGTCGCGGTTTTGATGCTTTGGCGTGAGCGTAATTCCCTCCACAATTATCCCAGGACCCGATTGGCCACGACGTGAGTCTTCGCCAGAGGAGCACGTGATGGGCAACCTCCAAAAATCTGGAATACGGAACGAATGTCACTGTCTGGTTTTTCGGCACCACCTCAATTGGGTGACCCGTTAGTGAGTTGACTTCGTTCACGCCCGTTCTAGATACATTGTGGGTGACCTGAATTTCAGGTCCGATCAAACTTCCTCATCGCCACGGCGAAGGAGCTGCCGAAATGTCCCAGCCGGGCACGCTCTCCGCCATGTTGGCGTTCGTGCCAAACTGGTGGCAAGAGACCACCAACCCCGCAGGTTTGGGGTCGCTCCTTGTGGGCTGGGCGAAGGCGTGTGGTTGGCAGGCTTGCGGGCTTGTTTGGACCGACGGAGAATCATCCGTGGTCCGAACGGTGCGGGACAATTCATTGACGGAAGTCCCACCCCCAGTTGAAGTTCCGGATGCGCTCCGCCGCCTCCGGGCTGGCGAGCCGACCGTTCACTATGCGGTTCAGAAATCGGCCGGGCGCGTGTTTGTGGCAATCCAACCCCCGGGTCGACCGAGTGGCGTTCTCTGGGCTGAACGCGCAGAACAAACCTGGACCGACGCCGACCGGACCGCGCTGGCGATGACGGCGAAAATGGTCGAACACGCGCCGGCCCTATCCACGCTGATCAGTCCACGAATTGATGCCGACCGACTTGAGCAGCGACTCGGCGACGCGGCTGTGATTGCCGGTCGGATGGCTCACGATTTCGACAATATCCTGACGGGAATCATTGGTTTCTCGGACCTGGCTGTTCCACTGCTTCCCGCCAATTCGCAGGCCGCAAAGTTTGTCGTGGACATCGGTAAGGTCGGGCAACGGGGTGTTGTATTCACGCAGCAGTTGCACCAACTGAGCCGCAGTGGTCAGGTGAAACCGAACCCCACGGCCCTCATCACGGTGGTTGCGAAAGAAGAAGCCCGGCTGAAGACGCTGGGGAACGCCAGCCTCCAGTTTGCCAAGGAATTGCCGGCGGGATTGCCTGCTGTGGCAATCGAAGCGGGACTCCTCCAGACGATCCTCGGCCACTTGATCGACAACGCGGCGGAAGCGTGTTCACAGGGTGGTCTGATTCGAGTGAGTGCGCGAGTTGTCGAGCTTTCGGACGTCGATCGCCCGCACTACCTTGGAAAGTTCGAACCTGGCGAGTTCTTGCAGATTACCGTGCTCGACGATGGACCCGGGATCAAACCTGAAGTTCGTCGGCGATTATTTGTCGAACCCTTCTACACCACGAAGGTTCGACACCGTGGGCTTGGGCTGGCAATTGTTTACCGAACGCTGTGTGCCCATCGAGGCGGGATTCAACTTGAACCGGTTCCCGAACCGGGACAAGGGACGCAAGTTCGGGTGGTACTGCCACTGGCAACCACCCGCCCCCCGGTGGCTGCCGGGACAACGACCGGGCACGCTGCCCCGGTCGGGAATTTAAGTGCAACTGTTCTGAAAGGTTAAGCTACTATGCCCTTCGACATTGAAGAACCTGTGACGCAGAACACGAAATCATCATTCAACCACACGGCGGTCCTCAAAGGCCAGCCGACGATGCGCGAACTGCAATCTTCAGGCGACATCCGGATCCTGATCCTGGATGACGATCCTGCGACATGCTCGGTGATCCAGGCTGCTCTCTCGAATCGCGATTTCATCATCGACGTGGTTTCCGATCCACAACTCGTGGAGTCGGCGCTGTCCCAGTCGCAGCAATACCACCTGATCGTTCTCGATTACGTCCTCCCCGGACTGGAACCGGAGCAGGTATTCGCCTGGATTCGCGATACCCAGCCCGAAGCAAACATCGTGGTTGTCACCGGCTACCCGTCGGTCGATAGTGCTCTGAGTTGCCTTCGCGCTCGCACCTACGACTACCTGACGAAGCCGTTCCAGGTCGATCAACTGCGTGAGATCGTCTTCCGCTGTCTGGAGGGTAAGGGCCTTCTGCGAATGACCGAAGACGCGCTCCGCGAAGCACTGGGGACGGCGATCCGCGATCGCCGCAAAACCCTGGGGCTGACCCTGTCGAACATGAGCACGAAAACGGGTGTATCGCTGGGCTACCTCAGCCAGATCGAACTCGGGAAGAACTCCGCGAGCATCGAAACCCTGTATCGCATCTGCCTGGCGCTGGGGATGAAGATGAGCGAACTGTTCCAGTCGGTGCAGCGGAACTGACGCCAGCCAACGAGATCGGACCAACAGAGACGGACGGGGTTCACCCCGTCCGTCTTGCGTTTCCAAGGCCGTGGCGCGAAAAAGATCTACCAGCATGTTGTTGTCGCTGGCAGCAGTGGGGTGGGTTTCATCTTTCGGCCTGAAGGGCCGTGCTCCCTTAGCCCAGGCCAGCGGCCTGGGGACGCGAACAGATCCACCCCTCGTGGCCTTAAGGGCCACCCTCGAACCGCCGATGAGCGCGGCCCTTCAGGTCGCAAAACCTTGATTTCCCTTAGAAACGGTGGCGTAATGAGGTCTTTCCCTGGGACCGCGGGCATCTTGCCCGCAAGAGTTATGGTGTTCGGTTGCCATATGATTGTTACCAAAACTGAATGGAACACTCCAGCAGCGGGCAAGATGCCCGCGGTCCCAGGGAAAGACATAGCAAGAACACGCCATCGTTTCTTATCGCCACCACTTCTTAACCCAGGCCGCTGTGGCCTGGGCTAAGGGAGCACGGCCCTTCAGGCCGAAAACCAAAACCGGCCTCAGCGTGGCCACTTACCACAGTCTGGTACATCATTTTCGGGATCAGTTCCCCTTCCCTTCCACGATCAACGCCTTCGTGGTGCCCACGATCTTCATCAGTTCATCGATGTCGGCCTGGGCGATCTTGTTCTTCTTCAGCGTCTCCACCATCAGTTCGCCGAACGCATCGAATTCCTCGGCGGTGATCTTCATCCCCGCGTGAGCCGACTTCATGTCCTTGCCGGTGTACTTCAGCGGCCCCCCGGTGACTTCGCTCACCATCTCCAGCAGCATCTTCTTGAGGTGCGCGGTCCCCTTCGCATCCAGCTTGTATTTGCCGTCGCGGAGTAGGTTCACCTTCTTGTCCTCGATCGCGACCACCAGCAAATCGTTGATGACTTTCGCCACTCCCGTTTCGCCCCCGAGTCGATCCCAGAGCGTGGTTTTCTTCGGTTCAACCTTGGGTTCGGTCTTCGGGTCGGCCTTCGGGTTTGGAGCGATCTCGTTCTGGATTTCGTCGAGTCCTTCGCGGAGAACGAACGCCCCCTCGGAAGCCTTCATCCCCTTGGCCTTGTCGAGTTTGTCCTTCACGGAGGCGGCCAGCTTCGGCCGGTGATCGAGCATCGGCAGCACTGCCAGGAGCGTTCCCTGATACAACCGGTAGCACTCCTCGTGCTTCTTGTCGTTGAAGACCTCGGTGCCAAGAAGGGCCGCCTCGTACACGACTCGCACCAGACGCCGGTCGAGTTCCGAGCGGCCAAGAGATTTCTCTTCCGCACGGGTCATCGCCGTGCATGTCAGGAGCAACACGGCCGCCAACAACGCCTTCGTTCGCATCACGTTCCTCCGGGAGGGTGTCTCGATCAAATTGCGTTCAGTGTACTGTAATCGCGCTAGGTTTGCCGGGCTGAGCAGCGGTTTTCACACGACCGGCGGCCACTTCACCAGCGTACCATGGTTGTGAATCTTTTTCGGGTGCGGGCGTATCCTATCTCCAGGGAGAGGTACAACCACCATGAACAACCACCATGCTTTCGAGGATGATCGCCCCCGCCGTCGTGTTCCCGCATCGCGAGAGCACGGGATTGGCAGCTCACTTCTCTGTGTCCTGATCGGCTTCACGATCGCGATGGGCGTGTTTCTGGCCCGCGACCACTTTCGCAGGCAGCAGGCCGCACCACTGACCGACCCAACGGCGAAACTGCGTGAAGCCACGGCTCGCGCACCCCTCGACACCGAGGAGCGGGAGGCGGTTGATCTGTTCAAGAAGCTCAAGCCGAGCGTCGTGAATGTGGACATCATGCAACGGCAACGGATCGGCTGGCAGGATCAGATCGCCGAACGGCAAACGGGCGCGGGGTCGGGGTTCATCTGGGACGACGATGGGCGAGTGGTGACGAACTATCACGTCGTTGCCGAGTTGTACAAGATCCCGAACGTGCTCGTTCGCGTGACGCTTCCCGATCGCACAACCTGGGATGCGGTCGTGATCGGAGCAAGCCCCGAACACGATCTTGCGGTGTTGCAGTTTGCGGCCCATCAGCGGCCCCCGGCAGAGCGGATTCAAAAAGTGGAACTGGGTTCGTCGGGCGACCTCGAAGTTGGGCAGAAAGTCTACGCGATCGGGAACCCGCTCGGATTGAGCCTCACGATGACGAAGGGGATCATCTCGGCGCTGGATCGTCCGATCAAGTCGCCCACCAACTCGACGATCACCGGCGGCATTCAGATTGACGCGGCGATCAACCCCGGCAACTCGGGCGGCCCGCTGCTCGATAAATCGGGCCGGCTCATCGGCGTGAACACGTCCATCGCAACGACCGTCGAGAACGGCGGGAATATCGGCATCGGGTTCGCGATCCCCGCGGATACCGTGAACCAGGTTGTGACGCAGATCATTCAGCACGGGCGGGTGCTGCGTCCCGATCTGGGGATTGAACTGGTGGATCAGCAGAAACTACGGCGTGCCCGGTTCGATCACGGCGTCATGATCGAGAAGGTCACCCCGAAAGGGCCAGCGGCGAACGCGGGCCTGCGGGGGATCATCGGCAACACGCGAGGGATCGAGCAACTCGGCGACCTGATCGTCGGGATCAACGATCAGACCGTGGATACCGTGGAGGACTACGAGCGAATCTTGCAGACCCTCAAACCCGGGGAACAGGCGAAGTTGCGGATTCACCGAATCGAGTGGGCCGAGAAGCCAGATCGAAAGGAACCGAAGGAAGTGGAAAAGGAAGTGACAGTGGTGATCGGCTCGGCGTGATACATGAGCCGGGTGATGCTGTCTTTCTTCTGGGAGGGCGAGGCTCCTGCCGAGCCGTGTGCCTGTGGCTCGGCAGGAGCCTCGCCCTCCCGATCAATGCGACAACCTCATAGGGTGCGTGACTGAGAGTCGCCGCAGGTTGCCTGTGCTGCCTCGCTTCGCAAATCACAAGAATCGGGAGATTCTGCTCAACTCCTTCGCCCGTTTCGCGTCTGCCGGTTTCGGGGTGAATTCTCTGCAGATCCTTGCCGATCCTTCTGCGGTTGCTATACTTCGAGCGCTGCCGGATGGTCGGCAGAATCTCTCCCCGTTCGCAACTCCACGCGAGCGGGTCGCCTCGGAAGGGTTGAGTCATGGTCATGGTCAGCAGTGGCGCACTCGCGGATGTGGACTTTATCGAGGAATTGCGGCTCCGTCGCTGGGCGCGGGAGAATTATGTCCCCGCGGATGAGCGCGAACCGGGCTGGCATCCGATCATTCTGGAGGAGATGCGCCGCAAGGATGGTGAGACAAGCGAGGCCGTGCTGGTCGGTTGACCGACGTGGCCTCGTTCCCGTCTGCTGATTGCACAGTTGCGGGCGTGTCCAGATGGGCACGCCCTTATTCGTTTTTAGTGTTTAGTGTTTGGTGTTTAGTGTTTAGTGTTTGGTGTTTGGTATTGGTGTTTCGTGTCGTGTGGGTGTTCTGTATGCGGTGAGTCTGCCACGGCCTCACCGGGGCACCACCAAACACCAAACACTAAACACCAAACACTAAACACCAAACACTAAACACTAAACACTAAACACCAAACACCAAGAGGCAGGAGGCCGTTCATGGGATTCTTCGCTGGTCGCACCAGTTTTTTGCGCTTCAAGGTGAACGGTCCGGCACCGAAGATGTTCGATCAAGAACACCTCGACCGCCTCGCGGACCGATCGGCGGGCCGACAGAAGATCGCCTCGGCCGATGGCATCGAGACCGGCTGGACCGCCGGCGAGCACATCCTCGATACGGAATTCGATCTCGCCAAGAACATCATCAACGACACCCTCACGTTTGATCTCCGGGTGGATACCGACAAGCTCCCCGCCGATCTGCTGCGGGCGTACTATGCTGTCGAACTCAAGGCGCTGTCGAAGAAGAATCCGAGTGGGCTGCCGAGCACGCGGCAGAAACGTGAAGCCAAGGAAGCGGCACGCGAACGGCTCGAATACGAGGCGAAGGATGGCCGCTATCGCAAGCGAAAGTGCTTCCCCGTGCTCTGGGATCGGCTCTCGAACGAAGTTCTGTTCGGAGCCACGGCCATCACGCAGGTGGACCGCCTCTGCAGCCTTTTCGAGCAGACGTTCGGGCTGGAAATCGACTGCGTGACCGCCGGCCGCCGGGCGTATCACCTCGCGGAAGTGAACAGCCGTACCCGGATGGTGGACGACTCTTCACCGAGCGCGTTTGTGCCGGGCTTCACCCCGCCCGATTTGGCGTGGATCGCGGACGAAAGCAGTCGCGACTTCATCGGTAACGAGTTCCTCCTGTGGCTTTGGTATCAGACCGATGTTCTGTCCGATACCGTGAAACTCGCCGATGGTTCGGAAGTCGCGATCATGCTTGCCCGCACGCTGACGCTGGAGTGCCCGCGTGGGCAGACCGGGCACGAGACGATTTCGAGCGAGGGGCCGAGCAAGTTGCCCGAGGCCCGGCGCGCGATTCAGAGCGGGAAGTTGCCACGGAAGGTGGGGCTAACGCTCGTTCGCCTCGCGGATCAGTACGAGTTGACGATTCACGCGGAAACGCTCGCAGTTTCTGCAGGGAAGTTACCCGCGCCAGATGAATCCATCACCGACCCCCGGGCCAAACTGGACGATCGCGCGAGCCAGCTTCGCGGCCTGATCGAGACGCTCGATCTGCTGTACGACGTGTTCGGGCAGAAGCGTTTCGGCAAGGAATGGGAGACCGAACTGGCCGGTATGCAGAAGTGGTTGAAGCGCGAGGATCGCCGCGCGGCGTGACCGCTTCACCAACCCCTCCGACTGATATCGAGTGCCGCGATGCGTGCGGTGTTACAGCGCGTACGACATGCGAAAGTGACCGTCGCCGGCGAAGTCGTCGGCGAGATCGCCGCGGGCTGGCTCGTGCTGCTCGGGGTCGCACCGGCCGACACGCAGACGCAAGTGGACTGGCTCGCGGACAAGGTCGCGAACCTGCGAGCGTTCGAGGACGCCGACGGGAAGATGAATCTCTCGGTGCAGGATGTCCGCGGCGCCGTGCTGGTCGTGAGTCAGTTCACGCTCTACGGCGACTGCCTGAAGGGTCGCCGGCCAGGGTTCACAGGGGCGGCCCAGCCCGCGATCGCGGAACCGCTCTACGAGGCATTCGCGACCGCGTTGAAGTTGCTGGGTATTCCGGTCGCCACGGGGCGATTCGGTGCGGACATGCAGGTCGAATTGTTGAACGACGGACCCGTCACATTCGTGATCGACACACCAACGACATGAACGGCCGCTGGCCTGGCCTGAGGAAGCCCGGCCCTTCAGGTCGAAGTACAGGAATCCGGCTCGAGGAGTTCCAGGTCCGGAACCAAGATTTCAGCCCTGGAACCATCCCCTCTCGGCTGGAAGAGAAGCATCAGAATGTGAGCGGAACCGTTGACTCGAACTACTTTGGCGGTGTGGGCGGTCCGGTGAGCGGTTTCAGGAGTGGATTCTTGGTGCTAAGCAACCACACGTCGCGGGTGTTCTCCATCATGCGTTGGAACGCGCGGAGGTTCTGCAAGAACAGGTAGAACTCGCGATCCTGCGACCATGCTTTCGCGAGGATGCGCTTGGCCTCGGCGTTAGCCATCCCCTCGATCACGGTCTTCTTGGCGCGGGCGTCGGCCTCGGTGGTGCGGGCAACTCGGTCGGCATCGGTCGTGATGTCGGCGGCCTTCTTGCGGCCCTCGCTCTCGTAGTCGGCGGCCTTCTTGTCGCGCTCGCTGCGGATCCGCTCGGCGATCTTTGCCCGCACCGCTTCGGGGTAACTGAATCGCCGGATTCGCACGTCCACGATCTCGATGCCGTACTCGCTCAACGACTGCGCACGGAGATTGTCGGCCGCGGTCGAAGCTCCGCCACTCAAGCCTTCGTCGCCCAGCAACCGCTGGCGAATCCGCTCGACACGCTCATCAATGACGCGGGCATCGGCGGCTCGGAACACGCCATCGGCTGGCAGCACGGCCGTGACTCCCACCACGGCGGCGGCGGCGGTTTGCACGTCCACCACGTCGATGAGGTATTCCACGGGCACGGTGCTGATGACCGCCGACAATCGCCCGTTCACGAGCGGCCCGAGGATTTTCTTCGCCTGTTCGGGGGTGCGAACCGCCCGGAAGAACCGGCCGGCAGCCTCCGCGTCGGGAATCTTCCAGATGATCGTGGCGTCGACGGTGAGCGTGGAACCGACCGTTTGCTGAACGACGTCGCGGGCACGATCTCGGGTGAGCACTTCGACGGCCGGCAGGTCGATGGACTGAATGCGCCGATCGATACGCTGCACGGAATCGACGGGCCACGGCACCTTCGTGTGCAGCCCGGCGTTGGTCGCGCCGTCATGAATCGCGACGCGGTCGCCGAACCGCGTGACGTATACGAACTCGGCCTGATCGACCGAGTAGAACGCGGTGCGACCCCACAACGCGAGCAGCACCAGCAGGGGGATGAGTGCGTAACGTGTCATTTGGTTATCCGGACCGCTTAGCCGCGACGGGGAGTCTTCGGAGCGGAGCGCTTAACGCCCGCGCTCCGCTCCGAAGACTCCCCGTCGCGACTAAGCCATGTCACTTCAGCAGCCACTCGATGACCTTCGAGTCGTCGAGTTTCTCGGCGTTGCGATCCAGTTTATCTTCGGCCCCCGCAGCCTCGTAGCAGGCACGCGACAGGTTCCCGATACCGGTACCCTGCTGATCGTGAACTAGCACCTCACCAGGAGCACACAGACCCAGGAACCCGCCCATGCCGCCGTACTTCAGTGCCCCGGGAAGCGTCATCGGGTCGGTTGCGTCCTTGATGTTATCGAAGCTGAATCCGTCGAGATCCGCAGCGGTCTTGTGAACGACTTCACCGGCGAGCGCTTTCGCCAGGATCGCGACCGGCCCCATCTCACGCCACCCGACGAGCACGATTTTCTTCTGGGGGATGTTGCCTGCGGCAATGACCGTGAGCGCATCGTGAACGCGATTTGCCAGCAAGGAGCGATTGTAGCCGTAGGTGTAACCGGCGAAGTTCTTGTCCACCGGAAACGGTTTCGGGAACGCGTTCTCGCCGATCCCGAGGAGATCAGGGGCAATCACCCCGAAGCCCGCGTCCGTGAGCGTCTTCACAGCGGGAATCACTTTCCCCTTCTCGATCAAACTCGCATTGCCCTTGGGGTGGAGCCACACGACGACGTGCCCCGGCTTGGGCTTCGGGCCGAATATCACGAGCGTCGGGACCGCCTCCTTCGTGTTCGTTCGACCCAATACCAACCGCCCCAGCGTATGGCCGTCAATCTTCTCGCTTGGTCCGACGATTCGCTCGGCGAATTCCTTCGGCAACTCGCTGTTCACCATCACCCGCAGGGCTGTGCCCACGATACGCTTGAATTCCTTCAGACCCTCGGCATCCTTCGGCGACAGCTTGAAGAACGGCACGTCGCTGGCTCTGGTCATCACTTCGCGGAGGGCGGCCGCGTTGAGTTCGTCCTTCGGTCGCGGGTGCTCCGCGTCGAACACCGACAGTTCCGCAACGGGCGTCGGCTTGAACGCGGGTTCTTTCACCGCTTCGTCCTTGCCCTGGAGATGCTTGAGGAACCAGCCGTACATCATCTCCCGGGCGTGAACGTTGTACTGGTGCCCGTATTCCAGCCACGCTCGCACCGCAACCTTGTCCTTCGCCCCGTACAGGTCGTAGAGTTGTTGCAGTTCGGGGTAGCCTTTCGTCATCATCTCCTTGGTCCAGTCGTTCGCGGCACTCATGCCCTGCGGCTTCGGTGCGAACAACGCGGCAATCTCGACGTTCCCCGTGCCGACTCGCAGCAGCGAGCAGTTCTCACACACGCAGCCGCCCTGCATTCCCGTACTCACCATGACTGCTGGGAACGCAGACGCAATGCGGTCATCGATGGCCGCGAGGATGAAGGTTTGCGTGCCGCCACCGCTGGCCCCGGTCATGCCGATCCGCTTCGCGTCCACATCTGGCAGTGACGTGAGGAAGTCCAGGGCGCGAACGCTGTTCCACGTCTGAAGCCCCATCTGGCTTTGCAGCCGGAGTTCGGCGTCGATGTCTGTGAAACCTTCGCGGTGCTTGATGGCGGTGCTGTCGGCATAGCCCACCATGTCGTACTGGAAGACGACGAACCCGAGTTTCGCGAGCGTGGCCGGGAGTGCTTGCATGAAGAAGCGACCACGATCCAGGTCCGGTTCGCCCTTCGCATCGACGCTTGCCTTCGCGGCCTTCTCGCCCGAATCGTGGAACCGCCCATTGGCCCAGTGCCCGTGCGCGAACAGCACACCGGGAAGTTTCTGCGGCTTATCGGAAGCAAGCACGGGCCGGTACAGATTCCCCGTGACGTAATGGCCGGGCATGCTCGCAAAGTACACCTTCTCGATGGTGTAGCCGTCGCGTTCGATCTTGCCGTGAACCACCGCGTTCAGTGGCGTCTTCTCGGGCATCGGCCAGAGACCGTTGGCGACGAGGAGTTGTTCGCGAAGTTGAGCGCGACGAGCTTCCCACGCTTCCTTCGACTTGGGCGGCGAGAAGGGGATGTAGTCGTTGAGCGTTCGCGGTGCTCCGAGGCGAGCGTCGGTCGGCTTCAGGTCGCCGGTGAAGACGCGGGTGGGGTCGGCATCATCGGCGAGTGCCCAGGCGAGGGACGGGTGCAATCCCGCTGTTCCCGCAGTGCCGGCCGACAACGCAAGCATTTCACGGCGGGAAAGCATGGTAGCTCCAGAAGAGAAGAATGAGCCACGGATGGACACAGATGAAACACAGATCAGAGAAAGACAGGATAGCCGCAAAAAGGCACAAAGAGACACAAAAAGTTAAGACAGAAGACGCTTGATCTCTGTTTCCTTTTTGTGTCTCTTTGTGCCTTTTTGTGGCTATCCTCTTATGCTTTTATCTGTGTTTCATCTGTGCCCATCCGTGGCTCATACTTTTGACTTCGTCTGCCATCAGCGTGACTTCTTCGGCTTCGGCTCGGTCTTCTTCGCGAGGTTCTCGATGCCGGTGGGGCAGTCGCTTTTCAGCGGACACGCGGGGCAGTTCGGGTCGCGTTCCGTGCACAATTCTTCCGCGTGGACGCTCATCAGATCGGTGAATTCGGGGCCACGCGTCTTCGGAATGACGTGTTCAATGCTGCCCCGCACGGTCTCCAAGCTATCCGGGTCGAAGTCTTCGATCACGCCCAGGCGGCGGAGGACGCGAAGCGTGGGTTCGTCAAGCGGGATGGCATGACCGCCGAGCGTGCGTTGAATCACCCACGCCACCGCGTAGTCGTTCACGCCTTCCTTGTAGAACCGCAGCTTCCGGGCCGTGTCTTTCAGCCCCTTCTTGTCCAGGTCGCTCAGGTCGAACGAGTACTTGTCCTCGAACACCTCTTGCAGCAACCCAATGATCCGCTTCGCGCGACTGCCAGAACCACTCAGTGGCCGGAGGATGTCGCCGACTTCTTGCACGGTGCTGACGCGCACTTCATTCCAGTCGATGAACGTCTTGCGGAGCCGTGCGTAGGCCGCGTCGGCTTCGGCCAGCGTGCTCGCTTCCCGGCAAATGGCGAAGATCAACTCTTCCAGCAACGGGCGCGGCTCCTCGGCCGCTTCCGAGACGGGAAGGGGAAATCGCTTCTTCAGCGCGGTCTGACTCTGGGTCAGGAGTTGCTGCTTGTTCGTGATGGCCGGCATGTGCGGGACCACTCCCCTTGGGGAAGTTTCAAGTTTCAAGTTCCAGGTCCCAGTTGAAAGCACGGAATCTGCCCCGTCTTCAAACCTGGAACCTGGAACTTGAAACTTAAAACCCCAAAAACGTCAGTCCGGGCGGTTCGCCGATCCGTCGGCGGGTCCGGGCTGCTCGGCGTGTTCGACTTCATCTGGCGAATCGAGGTCGTCTTCGTCTTCGTCGTCCGGACTGGATGCGTCCGCGTTGGCGGCATCGGCCGCGGCATGGTCTGCGGCGATGCGTTCGCTCTCTTCGCGGATCATGCGGCCAATCTCGACGCTTCGCTTGACGCCATCATCCAGGACGAACGTGATGTGCGGCACATAACGCGACGTGAGTTGGCTCGCGATCTTGGTCTGAACGAACCCCGCGGCGCTCTTGAGGCCGTGCATGGTCAGTTGTTGCTCCTTCTCGGAGCCCATGACCGACACGAAGATCTTGGCGTGCTGTAGATCACCCGACACTTCGGCGCGGGTGACAGTGACGTTCTTGACTCGCGGGTCTTTGAGTTCAAACAAAATGGCAGTAGCCGCGGTTTCGCGGATCACTTCCGACACTCTGGCTATCCGGTGCGATTTCATCAGCCTCTTTCGTCTTCGTGCTGCCCACCGGTAGCTCCGGCAGGGATCAATGTTTCATCGGCGAATTCGTCCAACCAACGTCGTTGAACGGGCGTTTCGGGTACTGGCCTACCCCGTGCGGCACTGACCACGGCAACGGCTGCATCGGGAGTGATTCCGGAGGCAATTAAGACGCCCGTTGCCACCAATCCTGCCCGACCGATGCCTTGCCTGCAATGGACCGCGACCCGGCCACCGGCTTCCAGTTCTCGCGTGATATCCGCCACGAGGTCACGGAACGCGGATCGCGACGCAGGCACATCTCGATCCGGTATGGGCAGCGATCGGAAATTGATTCCGTGTGCCGCACTGGTCGTCGCTTCTGCTTCCAGGTCCAACTCCGTTGCTTCCTCCGGCGTGAGCATGGAGACAAGCATTGTCACCCCGGATCGTTCCCAAGCCGAAATTTCGTCGTCGAGCCAGTCACCACCCCGCGGTCTCGGAGCTGCGGCGAGTCGGCCCGCAAAGGATGTTGGAATCCAGAACAACTCCGTTAACATCGGGAGCCTCGGGTGTGCTTGTCTTTACCCCGAGGGGGTTGGACAACTTAGCCCAGGGTCGCCGCTTCGGCGCACCCTGGGGAACGACCCAATGCACAGGGGCAATCCTCAGGTTTCCCAGGGTGCGCCCCAAAGCGGGCGACCCTGGGCTATGTAGTCTAACCCCTTCAGGGTAAAGACTCAGGCCACACTACACGACTTCCATACCCACGCTCGATTCGCTGCCCAGGAACTCGGCCACGGGATGCTTGCGGAGCGCCTCGGTGATCTCTTGCAACACGTGCTGCACGGCGGGCACCTCGAAGCCGACCGTCGCAAAGCCCAGCGTTGCCACTTTCACGTCTTCGAGCGAGTCAACTTCCGCAGCCGACACGTTAAATTCTACGCGGAGACGAGCGAGGATGCTCCGAACGACCTGACGCTTATCCTTCAGCGTGCGGGACTCGCGAATCAGCAACCGGATCGTGACGCAGCCGATAACCATAAGAATGAAAAAGGTAAAAAGTAAAAGTTAAAAAGAGACACAAGCAGAGGGTCGAGTTTTTACCTTTTAAATTTTACCTTTTAAATTTGTCAGAGGGTTCGTTGCCGGATCTCGATCTTGAACGCCTCGATCACGTCATCGACCTTGATGTCGTCGTAACCGGTGATCTTCAGACCGCACTCGAAGCCCTCGCGAACTTCCTTGGCGTCGTCCTTGAAGCGCTTGAGGCTGTCGAGACCGACGACCTTGTCGGATGGCGGGAATACCACGACACCCTGGCGGATGACGCGGACCCGTGCCGAGCGTTCGAGCGTGCCACTCGTGACGAAGCACCCGGCGATGGTGCCAACCTTGCCCACCTTGAACGTCTGGCGAATGACCGCCCGACCCAGGTGAACGACTTCCTCGATTGGCTTCAACCGACCTTCGAGCGCGCTCTTCACGTCGTCGGTCAGTTTGTAGATGATGTCGTATTCGCGGAGGCTGATACCGCGATCCTCGGCAAGCCGGAGCGCTGCATCGTCGGCCGTGACGTTGAACCCGATGACGAGCGTGTCTTCGGGGCTGGTCAGGGCGAGTTCCACATCGGATTCGTTGATGGCACCGATGCCCGCGTGCAGAATGCGAGTCGTCACTTCTTCGTGCGTGAGCTTTTCCAGTTCCTTGCGGATCGCCTCGACGGAACCGCGAGCTTCGGCCTTCAGGATCACCTTGAGTTCGGAGATCTTCGCCTTGCTCTTGGCCGCGGAGAGTTCGCCCAGATCCTTAGGAGCGGAGAAGCGATTCAGGGCTGCTTCGCGTTCCTTCTGTTCGCGGGTCTCGGCGATTTCCTGAGCCTTGGTCAGTTCGTCCACAACGTAGAACGGATCGTCCGCGTTGGGTACGTGATCGAGGCCGGTGATCCGCACGGGGGTGCTTGGCCCTGCGGAAGCGACGGGTTTACCCACGTCGTTGTACATGGCTCGCACGCGGCCGAAGGCCGAGCCGCACAGGACGATATCGCCCTTCCTGAGCGTGCCTTGCTGAATCAGCACGGTGGCCATCACGCCTTCGTCGGCAGTCATGGTGGATTCGAGACAGGTGCCGGCCGCCGGCCGATCCGGGTCCGCGGTCAGTTCCTCGACTTCCGCGACGAGAACGATCGTGTCGAGCAGTTGAGCGATGCCCTGACCGGTGACGGCGCTGGTCTCGATGAACTGCACGTCGCCGCCCATATCGTCGGGGATCAACCCTTCGGTGTAGAGCTGGCGTTTTGTGCGTTCGAGGTTCGCGTTCGGCATGTCGACCTTGTTGATCGCCACAACGATCTTGACCTCGGCAGCCTTCGCGTGGCTGATGGCTTCTTGCGTCTGAGGCATGACGCCATCGGTGGCCGCGACAACGATCACCGCGATATCGGTGACGTTCGCACCACGAGCACGCATCTTGGTGAACGCCTCGTGGCCAGGGGTATCGAGGAAGGTGATGAAGCGGTCTTCGTGAACTTCCTGAGTCACGCCGTCGATTTCCTTATCGACAATCACCTCGCGCTTGACCGACCATGCCCGGATCACCTGTGTGATACCGCCCGCTTCGGTCGAAACGACATCGGAGTCGTGACCGTAGTTCTGGCGAATCTTGTCGAGCAGCGACGTTTTGCCGTGGTCGACGTGACCCATGACGGCGACGATCGGCGGTCGTGGGCGGAGCTTCTCCGGGTCCACTTCCGTGATCAACTTCTGGAACTCGTCGAGGAGTCGGTCTTCGGCCGTCTCCTGCTTCTTGACGACCAGTTCAATGTTCTTCTCGACGGCGATCAAGGCCGCCGTGTCGAATTCCATGGTCGAGTTGTTGCCGTAAAGCTGGCCGGTCTCCTTGAGGAGCCGCTTGCTGAGTTCGCCAACCTTCATGCCGATCGTTTCAGACAGACTGCGAACCGTGATCGGCAACGCGATCTCGATCTTGCCTTCCTTGATGATCGGCGCGACCTTGCCACGCATGTGTTTGCGGAGCAGGGCGGCACGAGGCCCACGGCGGGAACCCCACTGTTGCTCGATGATATCGACCTGGCCACCTGGCCCGAGGACGATGGCTGGCTGACCGCCACCGGGACCGCGACCAGAACCCTGGCGACCGCGATGGCGCGAGTCGCGACCGATCACGCCGCCGCCGGCTTTCTTCTTCTTGTCGTCCTCGTCGTCCCCGATCATCGTTTGGCTGGGCCCACCAACGCTCGGGCTTTCCGGAGCGGGCGGCCGACCGGCGATTCGCGAGGCGGAACCTTGCCCCGACTTGCTTTCTGCGCCACGCGGCGGACCAGCAGGCCCAGCCGGTGCGGGGGCAACGGGACGCATGGCGTCCGCGATACTCATCTTCTGACCGCGAGCACTGGCGAGCCGGAGACGCTCGATCATCTCGGGCGTCAGCTTCATCGGCGTGCCGGCACCGCTGCCAGCCTTATTCGCCGGTCCAGGCTTCGGAGGAGCTCCAGCTCCACCACCGCCCTGACCTTGTGGTCCGCCGGTTCGCTGTCCACCGCCACCTTGCGGAGCGCCCGTGCGCTGACCACCGCCGCCGCCGCCGGGTTGCCCACCGTGGGGGCCACCCTGCGGACGAGGACCGCTTCCGGGCGGAGGTGCGCCGACGCCCGTGCGTCGGTCGGCGATGAATTTTGGCGGGGCGACCTGGGGCGGCCGCTTCAGCACGTCGGGACGGCCCGACGATCCCGTGTTCGCGCCAGTGTTCGTGGGAATCACGTTCGGCGGACTGACTCGCGGTGGCGGTGCAGGCGGCGTCCCGGACTTCGCTGGGGGCGCTGATGGTGTTGTCGGGTGCGCGGCTGGTGCGGGGCCAGCAACGGTCGCCGGAGTCGCAGGCTCAGCAGGCGGTGTGGGCGCTGCTGCCGGGCTGACGGGTGCCACAGGCTTGACCGCTTCCGGAGCCTGAACGGTCTCGACGGGTGGGGCGGCCACCGGCGGTTGAGGCGACGCGACGCGCGGCGCTTGCGTTGGCGCCGGTCGTGCGGCGTTCAGATTCTGCATCTTGCCGGGGAGATTTCGCATCCCGCTGCCGGCAAAGTTCGGAATGATGTTTTGAGGCGGTGCTGCCGGCGAGTCGGCTCTGGGCGGCTCGACGGGTTCTGGAGCACGCGCGACGACGGCCGGTGTTTCGGGCGTCGGTGCCTCGGCGGTAGGTGCGGGGACCTCAGCGACAGGCGAGGTCGAGTGGGGTGTAGCGACCGGTGCGGTCGGCGTTGTAAGGGCGGTCAGAGGAGTCTCGGTTGCGACTTTCGGGGTGGGCTTCGCCTTCGGCAGCGTCTGGATCCGGTTATCCTTGGCGACAGGAGGAATGACGGGTTTGGCGGGTGCGTGAACAGGCCCAGCTGAGGGCGAGGAAACCTTGGGGCCTTTCTTGACGCGCTCCCGCAGGGCATCGGCTTGGGGGGTCTCCAGGCCATTGAGTTGGCTGGTGATACCCGCGAAACCGAGCTCTTTGCACAGGTCAACGAGAACCTTGCTATCGACGTTCAGCTCTTTTGCGAGCGCGAACACTCGAACTTTTTTGTCCTTCTCGGTCTTTTCTTTTATCTGCGGGTTCGACAAGCGGAACTCCTATGGGGGTATCCTCAGCGTCCCCCGAACCTTCCCGCGGGCCGCGCCGCGAGTGTACTGGATAGACCCGAACGCGCCCCGAATGAGTTATATTCTAATCCTGCGGCCCCTAATGAAAAGGGGACCTTACAGGGTTAGGTGAATTGAGCAATTGGCGAGCCGGCAGCGTAAGCAACCGGCGTTGTCTTATTCTTCCGGTTGTTTACGCTTCTGGTTCGCCACAATTTCAGCTCACTCTTCACTTTTACCCGATTCGGCGGCGGGCGCGTCGGACGCTACATCTACTTCTTCAGACACCATTGCCGGCTCGGAGTTCGCGTCGTTCTCCGTTTCGCTGATTTCTCCATCCTCACCGGTGGAAGCCTCAGCCTGCGCGTCACTCGGGGTCTCGGCCTCTGCCGTCTCGGGTTCGGCCTGGGCCTGCCGTTCCGCTTCGACGCGAGCCTGGTCAGCCGCCTCTTCGGCCTGCCGACGCTCGTCCTCGACGCTGCGTTCCATGACTTCCGCGTACTCTTCCGCGTACATCACGACTTCGTCGGATTGCTCCACCGTCAGCCCCGAGAACTCCGCCAGTCCCTCGGCGTCGGTCATGGTAATGTCATTGTACGACAGGAAGCCCTGGTCGATGAGCGCGTTCGCCAGTTCGGCGCTGGCGTGGGGCAACTGTCCGAACCAGCGTTCGGCACGTTCGAGCGCTTCCGCCAGCTCGTCGTGCGTCATAATCTCGATATCCCAGCCGACGAGTTTGCTCGCCAGCCGGACGTTCTGACCACGCCGCCCAATGGCCAGCGACAGTTGATCATCGGTGACGAGGACGATCGCGCGACCCAGCCGCGAGTACGTGAACACTTCCGAGATCTGGGCTGGTTGCAGAGCGTTCGGGATCAACACCTGAAGGGCGTCGTTCCATCGCACGATGTCGATTCGCTCGCCGTTGAGTTCCTCGATGACGTTCTTGATTCGGCTTCCGCGAACACCGACACACGCTCCGACGCAATCGACTTTCAGGTCGATACTCGTGACGGCGACCTTCGAGCGGTAACCTGCTTCGCGTGCGACGGCGCGGATATCAATGATACGCTCGTCGATCTCGGGAATTTCTTCCTCGAAGAGCGCCCGCACGAAGTCCGGGTGGCAGCGGCTCAGGACGATCTTCACGCGGTGACCTTGCTTGCGCACCTCCAGAATGACAGCCTTCACCCGGTCGCCGACGTGCTGCGATTCGCCAGGAATCTGCTCACTGCGGGGGAGGAGTGCCTCACTCTTGCCGAGGGAAACGATGGCCGTGCCCGCATCGACACGGGTGACCGTGCCGACAACCAACTCGCCCTTCTTACCGGAGAACTCGTTGAAAACCGTGTCCGATTCGGCCTCACGAATCTTCTGAATGATCATCTGCTTGGCGGACTGGGCCGCGATTCGCCCGAGCGTTTCCGGGTCGAGTTCCGTCTCGCCGTGCTTGGCGGTGATGTGTCCGGTGCTCTGGTCGATGTTGACGAACACGCCCGATTCGACGCCGAAGTGCCGCTCGGCAGCGACCTGAATCGCGGACTCGATCCCCTTGAGGATGGTCTCACGTGGGATCTTCCGATCCTCGTGGAGTTTCTCCACAAGTTTCAGAATCTCGTCCCCGGGGTCCTTCTCTTTCTTGATCGTCATGCTGTCTCCACGGGCGGGTGTCGGGATCGGGTGTCGGGGATCGGGGGAAACCGAGCCCGAATGTTGTTCCGATACGCGGCACCCGAGATACCCGATCCTCGCTTCCAAAAACGGCAACACCGGCTTGAGCTTCAGCCACGCCGTGGAGCCGGGGCAATTTGAGGAAGCCACCGTGATGGCTTGCCCAAATCGTCACCCGACGCCCCGATGTGGCGGCCCGTAGCCGGTGCATCGATGGGTCGTGGTTGTCTAACAAAACTATTGTGACTTGAAGGGCAGTGGAAAGCAAGACCCGCGAGCATTTCCGTCGCGGATTTCCGCCCATTACACCATGTCGGTGCCCAGTGGGATGCCAGGCGCTCGTTTCCGGCGGGCGGCCCGAATGGGCTTTACAAAGAACGAGAAGAGTGCCGCGAGGGCCAGTCCGAATGTGAAAACAGCCGTCTTCCCGTCCTGCGTGACAACGATGGGGGTGACGAACGCGATAAAGAACACCGCGGAGGCAACCGCCCCCTTGCGGCTCATGACGACAGCACACCCCAGGACCCCGAGCACGGCGCCCGCGAGTAGGGAATGCGCGCCGGATGTGAGCCGATCGAGTTCCGCGTATTTCGCCTGTTGGGTCGGATGTGACTCCAGAAGTTGAGGCCCCTTTACCGTATTGAGCCATTGCTCGTTCTGGTCGCTCGCCCATTTAGCATTCAGGACGCCCGATCCCACGACCCCGAGAAGGCCAAAAATCAACGCAGCAATACGCATGATGAATCTTTGAAATGAGTCGGGGCGATGGATTATTCTACACGGTTGCCATCGCGCCCAACCGCGAGACACGGCACGGCCCTGGAGGTTCTTTGGGCCAGTCAGTTCACCCCAAGGGAGGATTTCCGCCAGCGGAGGCGTGTTTCCTTCGGCGTCTTCTCGTCGATCCGATTCCACGCTGCGAGCAACTGGGCTAACCCCGCCTCGGGTGTCACGCTGCCCGCAGCGATCTTCGCCAACTCCTCGGCGGCCGCCGCATTCATCGCGGCCTGATCCGGTCCGCGAAGCCCATACACCGGGTTGCGGACTTCCGGTCGCACATACTGCCGCATGGCTTCCTGAAGCGCCTTCGAGCGGTCCGCGTCGAAGCCGTATCCGAGCCAGGCCGAGAGCCGGTCGCGTTCCAGGTGGGAATGTCGGAATGGTCCCACGCCCAGACCTGGGATGGTCAGCAATTCCAGGCTGCGAGTCGGGCCGCCGAGTTCGGCCAGGAGATCGAACGCGGCATCCTGATGTTTGCAGCTCGATCGCACGACGCCGAGTTTACCAGCTGCGAAATACGGGACGTAGTTCGGAGTGCCGGCAGGCACCAGTTGCTTCTTATCGGGGTCGAAGTATTGTCGGGTGCCGGGCAGGGGAGCGAGGCCGAATCGCGCTGGCACCTGACCATTCTCGCGGGGAAGTTTCGAGAGTTGTGCCAGCGTGAGCACCGCGAGTGAAGCGTCGCCCTTCGCCAGCGCCCCTGCTGGGTCGACGGGTCCTGTGTGCGGTTTTGGCAAACTCGCGAGCCAATCTGCGGCAGCACGGAACGCAGGCGTCGCGATCCGGGGGTCGCCAGTCGTGATGTCGTGCCAGAACGTAACCAGCGATGCACCGCTGGGGGTCTTCACGGCATCGTTTGTCGCCTGCTGGTTGAAACAGGCCGCGACCCGGAAGAACAAGTCCGCTGTTTCCTCTCCGGTCATTGTGGGCAAACTGGGCTTCTGGTCGAACGCGGCGAACTCCCTGGCAAGAACGGCAAAGTCTTCCCAACTGGAAGGAGCCTCCGGATTACGGCCGACACGATTGCGAAACGCGGCGATGAACTTGGGATCGGCGAGGCGATCGGTCCGATACACGATGAGAACACCGGCCCCCGCAAGGGGCAGCGCTCTGGCTTGCCCGCCCCACTCGATCACGTGTTCGCGATACGGGGGAAGAACCCCGGCCCACTGAAACACCTGATCGGCTGATCGAAATAACGCGGGAACTGGCGCGAGATCGTCGCGGTCCGCCCACACTCCCAGTTCCGATGTGGGTATAATGCCGATATCGGATGGATCACCGAGAGTCATCGTTTCGGAACGGATGAGAACTGTCGCGCCTGTTCGTGTGGCCCAACTATTCACGCTGGGCATGATTGCAGAGCGAAATGTCTCATCGGGGCAGGTCAAGGTCAGTGAAATTTTGATGAAGGGCCTCGCCGAAGTCTCGACCTTGGGATTAGACTCATCCCCACACCCAGAGGCAAAAAACAAGCAAACAATCCCCAGCACGGTGGAAATAATCCCCGGGCGATATCGAGTCCGGCGAGCCGTGGCGAGGCAATTCAATGAGGGAGATTGTTGCATCGAAAGCAATCCGTGACCTAAGATGATAAGAGAACGAGTCGATAGTCGAGGTTGAGCAATTTACAGAGAGCGTAACCAGCATCCTTCGGACGTTTTGTAGCGATTGTGGTTTCGGCAAGGCTTTTGCAGTAGACAATGCTCGAAAACTTGCGGGGATGTTTCAATCACCCGTATCAGGATACGATCCGGAGTCGTGGGTGGTTCGCCTACCCTCACAACCATCACATGAGGCGGAACGACACATGAAGGTGAGTTTGGTCGTAGCATCCGGGACTCACCAGGGCAAAGTAGTCCCCATCTCAACACCTGAATTCTTGATTGGGCGTGAGCCTCAATGCAACTTGCGTCCGGCCAGCCAGGCCATTAGCAAGAAGCATTGCGGCATTATTGTTCGTGATGGGAAAGTTTCCATCATTGACTACGGAAGTACCAACGGCACCCTCGTGAACGATGTACTCATCCGTGATGAGGAAGTTCCCGTCGAGGATGGAACGCTCGTGATGGTCGGGCCTCTCGACTTCAGAATCCGGATCGAACAGACCGCGGCAGTTCTGACGCCCAACGACGGAACACCATTCCCGGGGGCCAGCGCCGAGGCACTTGCGGCTGTCAAGGCGGTATCGGCATCGTCTGCCTCTGCGACTCCTGCTCGCGATAGCACGCCCAATCCCGCAGCACGGCCTGCGACAAAATCCGGTACTGGTTCATCGAAGGAATTGCCTGCGCTTTCCGCCACAGCAAAAGACACCGGGTCGAAGGAAGGGGCGGCACTGAAGGCCGCGAAGCCCAAGACAGATCCACCCGCCCCGAAACCGGCTCCCAAGCCCGCAGTGAGTTCGTCCAAAATTACCGCGACCAGTACCAGCGATGAAGATAGTGACAGCATCGCGGCCATGCTCCTGGGTATGGATGATGGGGAAGATGTGCCCGGGGGCAGCACGGTGATGGAGATGCCCGCCGCGTTTGCACAGGAAACGCAAACAGGCGCGACAACCACGAAACCCGGCGACGATAAGTCCAAGAAGGCGACCAGCCGCGAAGATATGACCAACGCCGCCAACGATATCCTTCGCAAGATGCGCCGCCGTCCAACCTGACTCCAGCTCGACCACATTCGCAGCGACCCGAACCGGCTTCACGAGAGGCCGGTTGCAAACCCCAGAACTGGATTCGGCCTGGAACGTGGAAATTGACTCGGCTCTGCTGAAGTGGTTCGACGCTCATCATCGTGACCTCCCGTGGCGAAAGACTCGCGACCCCTACCACATCTGGGTCAGCGAGGTCATGCTCCAGCAAACAACCGTCGCCGCGGTGGTTCCTTTCTTCACGCGATTCCTCACCGCTTTCCCCACGCTGACCTCCCTTGCCACTGCTGACGAACAGCACGTCCTGCGGCTCTGGGAAGGGCTTGGCTACTACCGCCGTGCCCGCCACATCCACGCGGCCGCGAAGCAACTCGTCGCGGAACATGCTGGCCGGCTGCCAGACGATCCCGAGGTCTGGGCAGAACTCCCCGGTGTCGGTCGCTACATCCTGGGAGCCGTGCTCTCTCAAGCGTTCGACCGGAGGCTGCCGATCGTCGAGGCGAACAGCCTCCGCGTGCTGGCGCGACTGTTCGGTTACCGTGGCGATCCCCGTGAGGGGGAGGGGAAGACCTGGGTGTGGTCCGCTGCCGAGGCCGTGTTACCGGAAAAGCGGGCGGGTGACTTCAATCAAGCACTGATGGAACTTGGTTCGTTGGTGTGTACGCCTGCCAAGCCCGTGTGCGGAATGTGCCCACTTGCTGCACAGTGCGTGGCCAATCGCCAAGGGCTTCAGGAGATGATTCCCCCGCCGAAGAAACAGGCCGCGATCACCCCTGTGAGCGAAGTCGGAATCGTGATCCGGCGAGGAACGCGAATCTTGCTATGCCGTCGGCCGGCGAATGCGGGGCGCTGGCAAAACATGTGGGAGGTTCCACATGGTGAGCGGACGGCAAGCGAGGATCTGCTGGCGGGAGCGGGGCGGGTGGCGAAAGAACTGACTGGGCTAACCGTGAAGCCGGGCCGCGAACTGACGACGATCCGCCACGGTGTCACGCGGTATCAGATCACGCTCGTGTGTGTCGATGCAGCCGCGCCGAAAGGGACGTTCACACCCGGGTTCTATTCCGAAGCGAAATGGCTGACCGTTCCCGAACTCGCGGACTATCCCGTCAGCGCTCCCCAGCGGAAGCTGATCCGGATGATTCAGACTGGTGACTGAAGCTCTCACCGTTCGACCCGTTCGACCCGTTCGACAACACGGGCAACTCACGCCGGCTGCCACATTCGCGGTTGACGTATTCCTGGAAGTGATAGATCCGTTCCTCGCGTGTGCCGATCACGCCACGGTGCGGGCTTAAGGCAATCCCTTGCTGAACGCCCCCGTAGATCGTCGCATCTTCCGCCACAATCTGGTGTGCGATCATCTTCGAAATCGAACGAAGCAACCGGTAGATCCCCCAGGCGATCGGACCTCGGCGGTGCCCCCGAAGCGTGAAGAGCATGCTGCGGTAGCGGCAGGTTGTCGGCCCGGTCGGGAACACGCACTGCATCATCCGAATGACATCGAGCGAAGCGCCGGTTGTATGGGGATGCCGCACGCGGTGCCAGTATTCGTTCGTGACGGGATGCCCCAGTCTGCGAACGAGCCAGTTACTCATGCGGGTTGCGATATCGCTGGGTGGATGCGTCTTGTACGACGTGAACGTCTCGGTCAGTTCGTGCCAGGAGTTCTCCTCTTCCGAGAATTCCTTGAACGTCTTGGGGTGAACCTGTGGGATGTGGTACGACTCCAGGGAGTTCTCCAGCACGATCTTCCAGTTGCAAGGGAAGTCCAGTTCCCATGTCGCGGCATGTCGGTACGCGCCCCCGTAACTTTGCCATTGCTCCCACACCGGGTCGAGCCACTCTCGCAACGACACTCCATTCTCGCTGAGATTCACGAAGACGAGCTCGCCACACGTCTCGACGCGAAACGGCCGCAGGCACGAGTTCTCGCGATCCCACGGGCGGAATGCCTTGGCGTCGGGAATCTTTCCGGTGTGGCCGTCGGCGTTGTACTCCCACCCGTGATACTGGCAGCGAAGTCTCTCGGAGTTTCCGCGTGGCTTGTCGGTCAACTTGCTGTGTCGGTGAGGGCATACGTTCAGGAACGCTCGGAGTGTTCCGTCGAAATTTCGGAGCAAGATGGGGGTTTCGAGCAGGTCGAAAGTCAGGAAATCGCCTGGATGTGCGAGTTCACTCTTTGTCGCGAGCGGATGCCACGCTGGCTGGAAAAGGTGTCGCAATTCCGCCCGATACTGCTCCTCGGACGTGTACTGATCAGGGCGGAGCAGGTGCTGAAGGTGAGTTTGATTAGTGAACATTGTGGATCTTCGGAATGCGGAGTTCGGAACTCGGAATCACGGCCAATCGACCGACGGAACGCGAGATGAACCACTCAACGCAAACGACCCAGATTCTTATTTAGGCAGAGGCGGGAAATTGGTCTACCAGCAAGATTCCTGGTCGAGAGGCTACTCATCATTTGTGTGGGTTGCGTTGTTGAGTTTCGTCGGACGTGGGTTAGCTAACATGGTGAATTCGCTACCCCTCTAACCTCCCGTATCGGCACGAATTCGCGCTCCGGCCTACTCGTTCAGGAATTGGACACAGCCTGCTACTTGCGTCTCAACGCGCAGAGTCCGAAAATGTCATGTCACCGGGCCGCGTTGCGTCCGAGATCGGAGAGCTGTCACGATGACGATTCCCGCGTCGCACCGTCCTTCCCGGGAATGGTTCCTGCTCGTCGTCGCGCTCCTCATTGTGGGTGGCATCGCGGCACCGTTCTGGGAACTGTTCGCGGGTTCCGCCGCGCGTGCGGACTGGGCCCAGAAGTGGAACCAGACGCGGCTCACGCAACTCGTGCTCGGGCCTGAACAACTCGCGTGCTACGTTTGCTTCGTGTGGGCCGGGTTGATCTTGTTCAGCCGCTACCGCGAAGTGCGCCGCCAGCGTGCGGCCTTTCACCTGGAACTGCTTCCCACCGAAGAAGGGGCACGCATCCTCCCCGAAGACGCCCGACCGCTGTCTCGCAAGGTGGAGCAGGTCACCGCCCGGCGGCCGTTCATCCTCGCGAACATGATCCGCCTTGGGCTTGGCAAGTACGCCGTGAGCAAGTCGGCCCCCGACGTGGCCGAGGTCGTGCGGAACCAGGCCGACGTTGAGCTGTCGCGGCTCGTCTCGGGAATGGCCGTGGTTCACTACCTGGCCTGGGCGATTCCCGCGATCGGCTTCGTCGGCACGGTTCGCGGGCTTGGCGGCGCGTTTGGAGCCGATGCACCGAGCATCGACGCCTTCACGGCCCAGGCGAAGGAGCAGTTGAAGATCGCGTTCGACTGCACGCTGGTCGCGCTGCTGCTGAGCCTTGTGATGATGTACTTCGTGAACGTGCTTCAACGGGCCGAGGAACTGCTCGTCGTGGACGCCCAGGAGTACTGCCAGGAACATTTGCTGCTGCGGTTGTACGATCCAGAGGGAAGTGTGAGTGACTAGTGCGAGTGTGAGTGAAAAGCAAAGGCAGGGAAAGTGTGAGTGGTTAGTGCAAGTGTGAGTGAAAAGCAAAGGCGGTGATCATCGGGGAGGGAAGCCATGACGGTGATGAGTTACCACAAGCTGACTGTCTGGCAGAAAGCGATTGATCTTGTAGTTGAGTGCTACTCGCTCACTGCAACGTTCCCGAGGTCCGAACTGTATGGGCTATCGAGTCAGTTGCAGCGAGCTGTCGTTTCCATTCCTTCAAACATCGCAGAAGGTGCCGGCCGTGGATTCACACGGGAATACATTCGGCACGTTGGAATCGCTCGTGGTTCCCTGTTTGAGGCTGAGACCCAGATCATTATTGCTCAACGGTTGGGATACGCAACCGTTGAACAAATTAGACCACTTCTGGAGTTGGTCGCAGAGGTGGGCAGGATGATTCATGGCCTGATTGCATCGCTCGAGCGAAAACTCGATGCGGAACCAGCATGATTGGTTTTGGTTTTTCACTCACACTAACAGTGCGAGTGGCTGGTGGGAGTGAAACCACGGACGAACCACTGGTTTTGCACTCACACTCACACTAGCCACTCACACTTTTCGAGCACTGCCATGCTCTGGTCGAAAAAGCCCGCTCCGGTTCACGAGAAATCCCGCGCTGTCGGGGTCGATCTCACGTCAACCCGCGCCCGTGCCGTGGGCGTTTCGGTCGGGAAGCTCCGCGCTCTGATGCTGGAAGATCCCAATGAAGAACTCCCGCTGTTCATTGCCCTCGATCGCCGCGCTGCCGAGATTGGCCGCGTTGGGTATGCACTCTGCCGGAAGATGCCGCACGCCGTCTGCTCGAACTTCCTCCCGGCACTCACGCAACCCCGGGACTGGCGAGCCGGTCGGCATGTCATGACCCCCGAAGCCGCACTCGATCTCACGCTGAACAAGCTGCGTGGTCCGATCACGGCGGAGTCGGAAGCCATTGTCCTCGCGTTGCCAGCTTACCTTGGGCCAGCCCAAGTCACAAAGCTGGTCGCGGCCGCAACCAAGGCGAAACTTCCGCTCAAGGGAACCGCCGTCGGCGCACTCGCGGTGGTGGCCGATCGGGCCACATCCATCCTGAACGGAAAGCCTGCCGCGCCGGAGCTCACTTCGCCTGATGTCGTGCCGCTGCGACCAACCGAGAGCGGGCCTGGGTTAGTTGCAGTCATCGATGCCGACGAATTCGCCGTGTCCGCTGTCGTGCTGTCCGTTGAACGCGATCGCGTGAAGGTCCTGGCTTCGACCAACTGGCCACGCTTCGCCGTGAAAGCGTGGAAAGACAAACTTGTCGATGCCGTGTCGGATCGCTGTGTGCGATTGTGTCGCCGTGATCCTCGTGACTCCGCGGAGGCCGAGCAAGCTCTCTTCGAGCAACTCGACGACGCCCTCGACCGCACGCGAGCCGGTCAACGCGTGAACCTCACGCTGCGAACCAAGCACTGGTTCCAGGACGTGATCCAGCAACCTGAAGACTTCGATCTCCACTGTGCGGCCCTCGCTCGCGGTGCGGCCGAGAGCATCCGCGACTTCCTGAACGAGTCCGGGTTGCCGATCCACCCGCGAGCCGTGTGGTTCACGCACGAAGCTGGCCGCTTGCCGGGATTCGTGCGGCATCTGCACCAGAACACGCCCGAAGGAACAATGGTGGAGGTGCTGCCGCCGAACGCGGTCGCACAGGCTGCCGCAAACCTCGCACCTCGCTGGCTCGCAGCGGAGTTGCCACGGGCACACCTGGATGCGATGATTCCACTCGAGCGGGTATCGGGTATCGGGAATCGCGTGTCCGACGAAAAGTCTGGCACCGCACACGGCAAGAAGTGATCCGTTCACCCAAGCACGCATTTTCCGATACCCGAAATACGCGGTGCCCGAAACCCGGTGAGCCATATGCGAGTTCGACACAAACAGCCGACCCTGGTCAGCATGTGGATGCTCGACGTGTTCTGTTGTGCGCTCGGGTGCGTCACGCTACTGTTTCTGCTGAATAGCCGCATGGCCAGCGACGAAGCCGTCGCCAATAAATCCGCGATCGGTGACCTCGACACCACGAAACAAAAACTCGCTGCTGTGCTCGACGAGTTGGAACGGACACGTCTGCGGTTGAACAGCGAGGAAGCCGGGCGCGTGAAGCTGTCGGCCGCACTCACCGAACTCGAAGGGCTGAAACTCAAACTCACCGACGAAGTTTCCCAACTCTCGACACAACTCGCGACTACCCGCACCGAGAAGGACGACCTCGCCAAGAAGCTCGCAACCACACGGGATGAGGCAAAGGCTGCCAAGGCACTCGCGGAAGCCACACAGGTCGCGCTGAACGCAGCCGAGGCGAAGGTGACTGCCAACGCCAAAGAGTTGGCCACCACGCGAGCGATGGCCACCGATGCCGACGACATCCTTCGCAAGAAGCAGAAGGAAGCCGACTCGCTCGCGAAGAAACTACTCGAAATGACCACGTCAGCAGATGACCTGGCCCGGCTCCTCCGCAAACGCGACGACGAGAAGGTCGTCCTCTCCAAGCAAGCGACCGACCTGAAGAAACTACTCGACGACCTCGACGCCAAGACCGCTGGTTCACGCAAGGAGTACGACGCCGCTCAGGCGACGATCAAGGATCTGACCAAGAAGGTCAGCGACGCGAACGTCACCATTGTGGATCTTCAGGGCGACAAGGCCAAGCTCGCAGACAAGTACGACAAGCTCCAAAAGGAGACAGACGCCCGGTTCGCGGGGATCGTCACTGCTGGCAAGCGGGTCGTGTTCCTCGTCGATATCTCAGGCAGCATGGCCAAGAAGGACACCGCGACAGCTGACCCAACGAAGTGGCCCATCGTGGTCGAAACGGTCTCGAAGGTGATGCGGAGCGTCGTTGGCCTGGAAAAGTACCAGGTCGTGATCTTTTCCAGTTCCGCGAAATGGCTCCTCGGTGCCGGCGAGTGGCAAGAGTACACAGGCGAGAAGTCGATCGAAGACGTGAAGAAGGCACTCTCCGCTGTGAAGCCGCACGACGACACGAACCTGCACGCGGGCATGGAAAAGGCGTTCTCGCTTCGTGATTCCGGTGGGCTGGATGTGATCTACTTGTTCTCCGACGGCCTGCCGACGAGCGGACCCGGGCTCACGCTCGCCGAACAAACTCGCCAGCCGCCGTTGAACGAACTGGAACTCGGCGAGCGACTCGGCAAGCACATCCGCAAGACGCTCAGCGACTCCTGGAACCGCCCGGCGACAGGGAAGCCACGGGTGAAGATTCACGCCGTCGGCTTCTTCTTCGAAAGCCCCGATGTGGGCGCATTTCTGTGGGCACTGGCCCGCGAGAACGAAGGCAGTTTCGTCGGGATGTCACGTCCATAAGGACGGTTCGGCAAATGAAAACAAGCCGCAGGTCGATCGACTTGCGGCTCTGTGCGTCATCACGTCTGGTCGCGTTTGTCACGACTCAGCTTCGTCAGAATCCTGCTGTTTATCCTGGTGATCCTTTTGGTCCCGCTGTTCGTCGCGCTGCTCGTTCGGCTTGGACTTCTTCGTTGCGGTTCGCAGGTCGTCCCGAGGTCTCGACGTGGGGCTACCTGTATCGTGAGTGTCTCGGCGCCCGTGATTGCGTTGGTCGGACATGATTGTTCTCCTCGGGCGAAAACAGCCGTCGTTGTGTCGGCCCGCTCAAAGAGGGTGCAATCCGCGCGCCGAGATGCACCACAAAGCATCGGGTAATAAAGCAGCATGTACCGGCGTCGTGATATCGGCATCTCCGATCCAATCACTCGAATTTATCGGGATAGTCCATAGCCCCGGTAGGCTATGAATGGGTGTGCGGGCGTCGGCCCCGCAATCTCATTGTTGCTACTGGGAGAATTCCATGCGATTGTTCGTATCCATGCTTGCGTTCGCCATTCCGTCTATTGCCGAGGCTCAGCAGCCGACACCCACGAGAACCGCGCCCATGTCGAAGCCGATTACCGAGGACGGTGGCCAGCCTGTCGGGAACAACCAGAACTCCCGTACGGCCGGTGAGCACGGTCCCGTTACCCTCGATAACTTCCAGCTGCTTCAGAAACTCGCACGCTTCGACCGAGAACGCATTCCGGAACGGGTCGTGCATGCTCGCGGGGTCGGGGCACACGGCGAGTTCGTGAACTACGACGATCAGTCGAAGTTCACCAAGGCGAAGTTGTTCTCGGCCAAGGACAAGAAGACGCCGCTATTCCTGCGGTTCAGCACTGTGATCCACCCGGGCGGTTCGCCCGAGCAACTCCGCGATCCCCGCGGATTCGCAGTCAAGTTCTACACCGAGGACGGCAACTGGGATCTCGTCGGGAATAACCTGCCGGTGTTCTTCATCCGCGACGCGATGAAGTTCCCGGACATGGTTCACAGCCTGAAGCCCAGCCCAATCACCAACCAGCAGGACCCGAACCGCTTTTTCGATTTCTTCAGCCACATCCCCGAATCCACGCACATGCTCACCCTCGTCTACTCCGACCAGGGGACGCCCGCGAATCTCCGGCAGATGGATGGCTTCGGAGTGCATGCGTTTAAGTGGGTGAACGCCAAGGGCGATGTGACCTACGTGAAGTTCAACTGGCGTTCGCAGCAAGGGCACAAGACCTACACCGCCGAGGAAGCGGCTGCTGCCTCCGCGAAGAATCACAGCGGGCACAGCGCCGATCTTTACGACGCAATTCGAGCGGAAAACTTCCCCAGCTGGGAGTTGTGCGTGCAGATGATACCGGCCACGGACCTCGACAAGTTCGAGTTCAACCCGCTCGATGCGACCAAGGTCTGGACTGGTGTTCCCGAGGTGAAGATTGGGAAGATGACGCTCAAGAAGGTGCCTGCGAACTTCTTTCAGTTCACCGAGCAGGCCGCGTTCTCGCCAGGGTTGGTGGTGCCTGGGATCGAGCCAAGCGAAGACCGCTTACTACAAGGGCGGTTGTTCAGTTACTCCGACACGCAGCGATACCGAGTCGGAGTCAATTACCTGGACTTGCCCGTGAACCGTCCCGTGGTTGCCGTGTCGAACAACAACCAGGGCGGATCGCTGAATGGCAACGTGACCACGACGGACGTGAACTACGAACCGAGCGTGACGACCGGCCGTCGCGACACGCCTGCGGATGAGTACAGCAAGGCACCGCTGACAGGAAGCGTGCTCCAGCAACCGATCAAGAAGACGCTGGATTTCAAGCAGGCCGGGGAACAGTACCGTGCCTACACACCCGAGCAGCGTGAGAACCTCATCAAGAACCTTGCCTCTGATCTGGGTCAGGTCAAGAATCCCGTGGTGAAGAACCAGATGGTGGCTTACTTCTACAAGGCCGACGCGGACTACGGCACCCGAGTGGGCAAGGCCGTTGGGGCGGACATGGCCGAAGTGATGAAACTGGTTGAGGGGAACACGGCCCCCGTTGGCCGCTAACTCGCGGGAGACCGGGCCGCACTCATTGAGCGGCCCGGCTCATCCTTCCCCCAACTCGAGAACCTCACCATGTCGCACCCATTGCTCCTGGCAGCCATCCTCATGACGCATCCTCAATCACCTGAAATGGCACCCCCGCCGCGGCCAAAAATTA